>OGMI01000109.1_pt1 | contig 76406 bp, 68 predicted proteins | sample 1573201 | NCBI WGS metagenome assembly OGMI01 (sample SAMEA2582012, study PRJEB24529) | metagenome | biome: Human gut stool | place: China | collected 2011
CAGTAGCTTTGATTGCTTCTGCACCTGGAGCTAATAATTTACGAGGATCAAATCCTTTACCCTCTAAATCTTTACCAGCCTCGATATATTTACGTGTAGCATCTGCGAAAGATAACTGGCACTCTGTGTTAACGTTGATCTTAGCTACTCCAAGGGAGATTGCTTTCTTGATCATATCTTCCGGAATACCTGTACCTCCGTGAAGTACTAACGGCATCTGACCTGTTAATTTCTGGATAGCATCAAGAGTCTCAAAACTTAATCCTTTCCAGTTTGCCGGATATTTACCATGGATGTTACCGATACCGGCTGCAAGCATGTCCACACCAAGATCTGCAACTCTCTTGCACTCTTCCGGATCAGCGCACTCGCCCATACCTACAACTCCGTCTTCCTCACCACCGATAGAACCAACTTCTGCCTCGATGGACATTCCCATTGCATGAGCAACGGATACGAGCTCTTTTGTTTTCTCAACGTTCTCATCGATTGGATAATGAGATCCGTCGAACATGATGGATGTGAATCCAGCTTTGATACATTTATAGCATCCTTCGTAGGTACCATGATCTAAATGTAATGCAACCGGAACTGTGATGCCTAACTCATCATGCATAGCTTTTACCATAGCTGCTACAGTACCGAAACCTGTCATATATTTTCCAGCGCCTTCAGAAACACCTAAGATAACCGGAGATCTTAACTCCTCTGCTGTAAGCAGAACAGATTTTGTCCACTCCAGGTTATTAATGTTGAACTGACCAACTGCATAGTGACCAGCTTTTGCTTTGTCTAACATTTCTTTTGCAGATACTAACATGTCTTATTCCTCCATAAAATTAATATTTTTACCCTATGGGTATTATATATTACTTCTTTCAAAAAATAAAGTTAAATTTATAACAATCTTAATCATTTGTTTCCCGGAACCATAATATCAACAGCACGGCAGATATTTTTTACGACAACTTCTTCGTGTGCCCCGCCAAATTCGCCGTCTAACGTCCACGGAACTTCCTCTCTTACAAGGAACTTTACTTCATTAGATTTAAATGAATAAATCATATCTGTGTCATCCACAAGATTGATCAGAGATGCGATAATTTCGTTGAGTTCAATCGGATTGCGTGGTTTTTTGATCAGGGTAACCTCAAACACGCCATCGTCTAAGCGCACATCTTTTCCGGTCATTCCCTTAAATCCACCCACCGATGTGGAATTGCTGATCATTCCATAGATAAATTCATCCTGGATACGCACATTATTATACTCAACCTGCATGGTAAACGATGGGATATCATGCAGACTGCGCATTCCTTCCAGAATATATGCTGCATGTCCAAGTACATTTTTCCATTCCTGGCTTGTCTTATAAGAGACCTCCGTAAAAAGTCCGAAAGCTGCCACATAGACAAAATAATCATTGTTAAATGCACCGATATCACACGGAAATGCTCTTCCATTCACTGCTGCATCTGCTGCCTTTACCATATCCTTTGGAATTCCAAGTGAAGTTGCAAAATCATTGGTGCTTCCCGCCGGAATATATCCTAACGGTACAGTAAGTCCTTTATGCATGATACCACTTACCACTTCATCAAGCGTACCGTCTCCTCCGCTGCATACAACAAGATCATATTTTTCTGCATCTGTTTCCACTTTATGTATCGCATCTTCCGGTGCCTGTGTCGGATAAATTGTTACCTCATACCCTGCCTTCACCATGGTATCCACGATATCCATAAGCTGGTTTTTAATCTGCGCTTTTCCAGAAAATGGATTGAAAATAAATAATAGTGTTTTCTTTTCTTCCATAAGTTTCCTACACCTGTCCTGTTATTTTGTCAGAAATTCCTCGATTGCTGCGATTGCTTCCTGTTCATCCTCGCCCTCAGCATCGATCACAACTTCTTCACCATTTAAAAGAGCCATGTTCATCATTCCCATAATGCTTTTGACATTCACTCTCTTGTTGTCAGCAGATTCCATATAGATCCGGCTTGAAAACTGATTTGCCTTCTGCACTAAAAGTGCGATCGGTCTTGCTTCCATGTCGTTTTGCATATTTACCACTACACTCTTTTTCATGATATCCTCCATTCCTGTTTGCTCTGTTCTCAATTCTAAGAGCATGTCAAGTTCGTATGTGAAAATATTATTTTTCACACGGTTCTTTCCCACGCAGTTCATCTGCGATCTCACTGATTCTGCGCAGTCTGTGGTTCACTCCTGATTTTCCGACAGGCGGATCAAGGTAAGTTCCCAGTTCCTTAAGTGGTGTATCCGGGTACTCTAACCGCAGCAATGCCATTTCTTTTAAGTTTTCCGGCAGACTGTCTAAACCTGCATTCTGCTTAATATATTCAATATCGCCAAGCTGTTTTACTGCTGCTGTAACAGTTTTGCTGATATTTGCCGTCTCACAATTTACCTTGCGGTTAACGGAGTTTCTCATTTCTTTTAATATCCGCACATTCTCAAGATTCATCAATGCCACATGCGCTTCCATAATATTTAACATATCCACGATCTGCGCACCCTCTTTTAAATATACGACCTGATGTTTTTTTCGCACCACGATCTTTGCTTCCATATCAAAACTGTTGATCGTATCCTGAAGCTGTTTTGCCTGTTCGATACCTCTGCAGACAATTTCAAAATGGTAAGATTTATTCGGATCACTGATCGATCCACCCGCTAAAAATGCTCCCCGGATAAATGCCCGCCTGCAGCAGGTCTGCTGCAGCAAAATTCCATTTACCGTATCAGTGATCTGTGCCCCTCCAAAAGACTGGTTCCACATTTTGATCGTCTCAAGGACACGTTCGGCTGACAGTGTATCTATTTCCTCTATATTAATCTGGAACAACTGAGTCAGTAACAGTCCATATTTTTCCTGCAAAAGCGGATTTTCCGAATCTAACACATCACCTGCATCCCCGATTAGCCGCTGACGTTTTCCTTCAAAAGCAACCAGCGCTGCAAGTTCTGCGATCTGGCAATGTCTGCTCTTTCCACTCTGCTTTGCCAGCTCCTGTTTCACTTCACTTGAAAAAGACATTCTTTATTTTCCCCTTAAAGCATCTTTGCCAATATCCCGATGCTCGATTTTAAGTCCATAACCTTTTCTTCCCGACAAACGTTTGTATAATTCATTCGCCAGTGTAACAGACCGGTGTTTTCCCCCGGTACATCCGATGGAGATCACAAGCTGGTTCTTGCCCTCCGTAATGTAATTCGGGATCAGAAATTCCAGCATATCTTCAAGTTTGTCAAGAAAGACATTTGCTTCCTGAAACTGCATGACATAATCCTGAATTTCTTTATCATTTCCGGTCTTTGCCCGCAATCCCTCCACATAATATGGGTTTGGGAGAAAACGGACATCAAATACCAGATCGGAATCGACCGGTATTCCATATTTGAATCCAAACGACAGAATCGTGATAAATAAATTCTTATAATCCTGATTCTGTATAAATATTTTGTCCAACTCGGCTTTTAACTCTCTCGTCAAAAGCTGGCTTGTATCTATAATATAATCTGCACGCTCTTTTAAAAACGCCAGACGCTTTCTTTCCTCTTCAATTCCCTTATCCACACGCTCGCCGCCGGATAACGGATGGTTTCTTCTCGTTTCTTTATATCGTTTTACCAGAACAGAATCCTCGGCATCCAAAAACAGGATCTCATATTCAACGCCATTTTCTTTCATCCGGTCTAACACACTATGCAGCTCATCAAATGACTGACCGCTTCGTATATCAATGCCGACCGCAACTTTCTGTAATTCCGCACTCTGTAATGTTGTAAGTTCTACAAACTTTTCCAGTAGCGGAATAGGAAGATTATCAACGCAATAAAACCCTATATCTTCCATCATCTTTATCGCTGTACTTTTTCCTGCTCCCGACATTCCTGTTAAAATTACGAACTTCATCTTATTCTCCATTCTTGCGCTGCTTTTTGCGCATCTCAAGTTTGTGCGTAAGCACAAATCTTGCGTGTGAAAAATCTTATTTTTCACACTATTCTCCATTCCAGAGCGTTTCCCGCGCATCTAAAGCCTGTTTAAAATTCACCGGTCATCTTGACTTCCGGTTCTAACCTGACGTCAAACTTTTCTTCCACAATATCTGAAACATTCTGCATCAGGGTCCTTACATCCGCTGCCGTAGCATTTCCCCGGTTGATGACAAATCCACAGTGTTTTTCTGACACCTGCGCATCTCCCACCTGATAACCTCTTAACCCTGCATCCATGATGAGTTTTCCCGCAAAATATCCTTCCGGTCTTTTAAAAGTACTTCCTGCACTTGGAAACTCAAGCGGCTGTTTTTCCACCCTCTGTTTCTTTAACTCATCCATGCGGGCACGGATCTCTTTTTCCTCTCCATGCAAAAGTTTCATCTTTGCTTCTGTTACAATATAACCTTTTTTTAAAATACAGCTTGTCCGGTAGCCAAGTTCAAGTTCTTCTACCGTAAGTTTTTTCTCATTGCCATCTTTATCTAAGACGGTCACAGCGGTTAAGATATCCTTCATCTCACCGCCGTAAGCGCCCGCATTCATGACAACCGCACCACCGATGCTGCCCGGAATCCCGGCTGCAAATTCCATGCCGGTCAGACCATGCTCTGCCGCACAGTTTGCTGTCTTTGACAACAACATTCCTGCTCCCACAGTGATGCAGTCATCTTCCACACAAATCTCATCTTTTTTTGACAGCATCTCGATCACAGCACCTCTGATTCCACGGTCGCCCACTAAAAGATTGCTTCCGTTTCCGATGACCTGATACGGGATATCATACTCTCTGCACAGACGGATAACGGATGCCAGTTCTGCTCTCTTAGGCTGTATTAAAACATCTGCCGGACCACCCACACGGAATGTCGTATGTTTTTTCATCGGTTCATCCGTAAATATTCTGTTTTCTGCTGTGACTGCTTTAAGTTCTGTCAAAAACTGCTGATTCATGCTTTCCTCAATTCTATGGTTTTACGCTTCTTTTAAGAATGCAACATAACCGTTATATGCTTCATATAAGTCTACTTTGCTGATAAGTTCCCATGGAGCATGCATATTTAATACTGCAACACCACTGTCGATAACACTCATTCCGTAATTTGCCAGAATGTATGCGATCGTTCCGCCGCCGCCCTGGTCTACTTTTCCAAGCTCTGCTGTCTGGAATGATACATTATTGTTATCCATGATATTTCTTAAATATCCGACATACTCTGCATTTGCATCATTTGAACCGGATTTTCCTCTTGCACCGGTATATTTATTAAATACAAGTCCTCTTCCAAAGTATGCTGCATTGCGTTTTGTCATAACAGACGGATAATTCGGATCAAATGCTGCGGACACATCGGATGAAAGTACTTTGGAATTTTTCAGGGCGCGTCTTAATTTTAATTCTGAATAATCCTCTGCTGCATTCATAACCTCTGCAACCGTATTTTCAAAGAAACGTGACTGCATGCCGCTTGCACCGACACTGCCGATCTCCTCTTTATCTACAAGCAGACAGACACTCGTGATCTCCGGTTTTTTCATTGCAAGCATTGCCATAAAGGAAGGGTATGCACATACTCTGTCATCATGTCCATATCCCATGATGATGCTGCGGTCAAAACCGTAATCTCTTGCCTCTCCTGCCGGAACGACCTCGATCTCTGCAGATAAGAAATCTTCTTCCTCTATATCATATTCTTTTGCAAGGATCTTCATGATATTTGCTTTTACTTTTTCTTTTGCAGCCTCTTTGTCATCGCCCGCTTCCTCTGCCGGAATACTTCCGATGATCAGATCAAGGTTCTCTCCCTCGATCACCTTCGCTGCCTTTTTCTCAAGCTGCTCTCCGGATAAATGGATCAAAAGATCGCTGACGCCAAATACCGGATCGCCCGGTTTGTCTCCGACATTGACTTTTACAACGGTACCGTCTTTTTTGGCGATCACACCGTGCAGTGCAAGTGGAAGTGTCACCCACTGGTATTTCTTGATTCCACCATAATAATGGGTGTCTAACATTGCGAAATCGGTATCCTCATATAACGGATCCTGTTTTAAATCCATACGCGGGGAATCGATATGTGCGCCAAGGATGTTCATTCCAGCCTCTAAGCCTTTCTTTCCGATCACGAACATGGCAATTCCTTTTCCCATGTTATTCGCATACACACGGTCGCCTGCTTTTAATTTTGTTCCTTTTTCTAATACTTCATCCAGATTTACAAAACCTGCTTTCTCGGCTCTTTTTGCAAATTCTGTGGTACATTCACGCTCTGTTTTGCACTCAGAAATAAATTTTCTGTAATCCTCTGCAAACTGAAATACCTCTTCTCTTTTTTTGCCTTCCGGGTATTTCTCCCATGCGTTTTTTCTTTCCATGACTGATATTGCCTCCATTTATGCTATTCTTTTGACTCCGGGCTTTTACTCATCATCGTCCGAAGATTTTTTTGTGAGATTTTCCTGCACACGGCGGTAAAGCTCCTGTGCTGCATTGTATCCCATCTTTTTCTGTCTGTGGTTGACAGCCGCCGCCTCACAGATGACGGCAAGGTTACGTCCCGGACGGATCGGGAGTGAATGACATACTACCTTGTTGCCAAGAAACTCTGTATATTCTTCCTCTAATCCAAGACGGTCGTACTCATTTTCTTTCTTCCAGTCCTCTAACTTGATCACAAGGTCGATCTGCTGTTTTTCCTTGACACACTCTACACCAAACAGTGTTTTCACATCGATGATCCCGATACCGCGAAGTTCGATAAAGTAACGTGTGATATCCGGTGACGTTCCGATGAGTGTATGCTCATTGATCTTGCGAATTTCCACCACATCATCCGTTACAAGACGATGTCCTCGTTTGATCAGTTCGAGTGCAGCCTCACTTTTTCCGATACCACTCTCACCCATGATCAGAAGTCCTTCGCCGTAGACATCTACTAAAACGCCATGGATCGTAATACACGGTGCAAGCTGTTCATTCAGACAATAAATAAGCTCTGCCATGAATTCGGAAGTACTGCGTTTTGTGCCAAGCACCGGAATATTTTTCTCCTCTGCAATTTTCAGGAAAGAATCATCCGGCCGCAGATCCCTGCAGAAAATAACACACGGAATATCATATCCCATAAATTCACTGTAAATCTTTTCACGTTTTTCCTCGTCTAACTGCTGCAGATATGTGTACTCTACCGTACCGATGATCTGAACCCTCGACTGTTCAAAGTGTTTAAAATAACCACTGAGCTGTAACGCCGGTCTGTTTACATCACTGATCATAATGCGATGTCCCTTTAATTCCATATCCGGCAGAAAATTACATAAATCCATGATCTGCGCGATCTTTGCTACTCCAACACCTTCCATATCCTTTGTCCTCTCCTAAACATATTTTTCGTAACGATTCTGACGACATTTTACCATAGATACCGGAATTCTTCAACTTGAATACCCGTGTTTATCTTCCCGGAAAAAAGAATAAACTGCCCGTGCCGCCTGCTCATTCATCGACTCTGTCTTTGCGAGTTCTTCCTCCGAAGCCTCACGGATCGCCTCAAGTGACTGGAACCGGCGCATTAAGGCTTTTCTTCGTGCCGGACCGATGCCCGGAATATCGTCAAGTACGGAATGTACCTGTTCTTTGCTTCTTAAAGATCTGTGATACTCGATGGCAAAACGGTGCGCTTCATCCTGGATCCTCGTGATCAGTTTAAAGCCCTCGCTTGTCCGGTCGATCGGTATCTCTTTATTCTGATAGTATAACCCTCTGGTGCGGTGATTATCATCCTTTACCATACCGCAGACCGGAATATTTATTTTCAGTTCATCAAGCACTTTTAATGCAATGTTTACCTGTCCGCGGCCGCCATCCATCATGATCAGATCCGGAAATCTTGTGAAACTTCCATATTCCTCTGACATTTCCCGTTCTGCAAGTTCTTTTTTCTCCTGCATACCGTGTGTAAAACGTCTGGTCAAAACCTCATGCATGGATGCGTAATCGTCCGGCCCTGTGATGGTTTTTAATTTGAATTTACGATAATCACTGCGTTTTGGTTTTCCCTTTTCGTAGACGATCATGGATCCTACCGTCTCAAAACCGTTGATGTTGGAAATATCAAATGCCTCCACGCGGGAAAGTCCCTCCATCCCCAGAAGATGCTCGATCTCTTTCATCGCGCCGATGGTTCTTCCCTCCTCGCGTTTGATCTTCTCGCGATCCTGGGAAAGTACAAGCTCTGCATTTTTCTGCGCCAGCTCTACCAATTTTTCCTTCATACCTTTTTGCGGAACACGGATATAAACCCTGGCTCCTCTTTTTTCAGTTAACCACTCGGCTAAGACCTCGTGATCCTCGATCTCCTCCGGCAGCATGATCTCCCTTGGAATAAACGGCGTTCCCGAATAAAACTGTTTTAAAAAAGTTGTTAAGATCTGGCTTTTGGTATCCTCTGTCCCGACCCTGACATAAAAATGATCCCTGCCGATCAGCTTTCCGTCACGGATGAAAAATACCTGCACCACGGCATCCCTGTCATCCGATGCAAGCGCGATGATGTCTTTATCCTCACCGTCGGTATGCGTGATCTTCTGTTTCTGCGCGATCTGGCGCACACTGCCTAAAAGCTCCCGGTATTCGATTGCCTTTTCAAATTCCAGATTTTCGGATGCCTCGTTCATTTTTTCTTCTAAGGATTTTAAGATCGGTGCATAGTTTCCATTTAAAAATTCGACGGCAGCATCGATTCTTTCCCGGTATTCTTCCCTGCTGATATAACTCTGACAGGGTGCCTGGCACTGATGGATATGGTAATTTAAACATGGGCGCTCTTTGCCGGTATCTCTCGGCAGTACACGGTTACAGGTACGAAGCTGGTAAAGCTTATTGATCAGCTCGATCGTATCTTTTACTGCCCCCGCACTGGTGTATGGCCCAAAATATCTCGATTTGTCTTTTTTCTGCTGACGTGAAAAGAGTACCCGTGGGAAATCCTCACCGACCGTCACACGGATATAGGGATAAGTCTTGTCATCGCGCAGCATGGTATTGTATTTCGGACAATGTTCCTTGATCAGGTTGCACTCCAACACAAGCGCCTCTAATTCCGAGTCCGTAATAATATACTCGAAACGTGCGATCTGTTTTACCATCTGTGCCTTTTTGATGCCCTCATCATGACTCGGCTGGAAATACTGGTGTACTCTCTTTCGTAAACTGACAGCCTTACCGATATAGATGATCGCATCGTGGCTGTCATGCATAATATAAACTCCCGGCTGATCCGGGAGTTTTTTTAATTCTTCTGCGATGTTAAACATGAAACCTCATTCCTGCTCTGATCGTTCTGTTTATACTTATCCTGCTGATATTTATCTTATTTTTCAGCTTTTATTTCTGATACTTCTGCAGCGAAGCCTCTGCTGCGTTATTTCTGGTGTTCCTCATGTGCTGCTGTCTGATCGTCTACGACCTGATCAATAAAACTGCCCTTTTCCAAGGATACAGTATTCTGATCTTCCGCTGCACGTGAAGTTTCTGCTTCTGCCTGATTTTTTATTTCTGTCTGTCCTTCCGTTTTTGCATGTTCCTCTGTTTTGGCATGTTCTAACGCATTTTTTGCTTCCTCTGCCTGCTCGAAGAATGTTTTTTTCTCCTCTTCTTCCGGCTCCGGGATTCCTTTTAATTCACGGAAAATCTTCATAAATTCTTTTCCGGTGATTGTCTCATGCTCGTAGAGATATTCTGAGATCTTGTCGAGAACCTCCCTGTTTTCTTCAAGCATGCGGTATGCTTCATCATAACTGCTGTTGATGATGGACAGTACTTCCTGATCGATCTGTGCAGCCGTCTCCTCACCACAGATCAGTCCTGCACGGTTATCTAAGTACTGGTTCTCAACCGTTGCCAGACACATCATACCAAATTTATCGGACATACCGTACTGTGTGACCATCGCTCTCGCGATCGAAGTCGCACTCTCGATATCGTTGGCTGCACCGCTCGTCGCAGAACCAAATACCAGCATCTCTGCCGCACGGCCTGCCATGTAGGTTGTGATCTTTGCAAGCAGTTCATCTTTGGTCTGTAAATATTTTTCTTCTTCCGGTGTCTGTAATGTATATCCAAGTGCGCCCATGGTACGCGGTACGATTGTGATCTTCTGTACCGGCTCGGTATTTTTCTGCAGTGCAGTTACCATTGCATGACCGACTTCGTGATAAGATACGATCTTGCGCTCCTTATCGCTCATGATGCGGTCTTTCTTCTCTTTTCCACCGACCGCAACAAGCTCAAATGCATCAAACAGATCGGACTGGTTTACAAACTTTCTGCCATTTTTTACTGCGTTGATGGCAGCCTCATTGATCATATTGGCAAGATCGGAACCTACAAGTCCTGCCGTTGCAAGCGCAAGTGCATCAAGGTCTACGGTCTCATCCATCATGACATCTTTGGAATGAACCTTTAATGTCTCTAAACGTCCCTTTAAGTCCGGTTTATCGACAATGATACGACGGTCAAAACGTCCCGGACGGAGTAACGCTTTATCAAGCACCTCCGGACGGTTGGTCGCTGCTAAGATCAGAAGTCCCTTGGATGTATCAAATCCATCCATCTCTGCCAGTAACTGGTTTAACGTCTGCTCACGCTCGTCATTGCCGCCGTAACGGGTATCACGGCTCTTACCGATCGCATCGATCTCATCGATAAAGATGATACATGGTGCCTGTTTCTGTGCTTCTTTAAACAGGTCACGCACACGGGATGCTCCGACACCGACAAACATCTCCACAAAATCAGAACCTGCCAGTGAGAAGAACGGAACCTTCGCCTCACCTGCAACTGCTTTTGCAAGCAGTGTCTTACCGGTACCAGGAGGTCCGACTAAAAGTGCACCCTTCGGCAGTTTTGCACCGATCTCGGAATATTTCTTCGGGTTATGCAGGAAATCAACAACCTCCTGTAAGGATTCTTTTGCCTCGTCCTGTCCGGCTACATCCTTAAATGTAACACCCGTCTGTTTTTCCACGTAAACTTTCGCATTGCTCTTGCCAACACCCATGGCACCGCCGCCCATACGCTTCATCAAAAATCCGAGCAGTACCCAGATCAGTACTAACGGGATCAGATAACTTAAAATACTGTAAATCCAGGTGGAAGTGTTGTCCGGGATTACTCCGTAAATTTCTACGCCTTTTTCTTTTAAAAGCGGGATCAGATCTTCATCTGCCACACGTCCGCAGTAATAAGTCGGCTGATAAGGACTCTTATCCTTTGTGACCGGCGTGATATCGATCTCGTAAGAACCGATCTCTACGGATTTGACTTCTCCTGCCTCTACTTTTTCTAAAAATTCCGAATAAGAGATCTCCTGAGTGCTCATCTGTGAAAAACGGTTTGACACCATGCTCATGATAAACAACACGATGAGGGAAACCAGGACAAATGCCATGATGAGCTGTCCGTTATGGTTGTCCCTGCCGCCGTTACCGCCATTATTCCCACCGCCATTGCCGCCGTTATTGTTGTAATTGTTATTTCCATTATTGTAATTATTTGGTCCCTGATTATCCATAATCTATCCTTTCCAAACATCTGCGGCCTATGCCACATCTGGATTTTATCTGATATTCGTCAATATCTTCTTTATTATATTGAAAACCAAACGCAAAAGCAATACGCAGTTCATGAACTTTTGGTGTGATTTCTAAATTATTTCTAAATTCACTTTTATCTTTTTTAAGTTTTGCTGGATTTTGCGTAAACTTAGTTGTATACTATATGGGTTATTAAATACGTGAAATTTTTTTTATTTACTATAATTATGAGGAGGAAAACCCTATGCCTGTAAAATATGTCTTTGTCACCGGCGGTGTCGTTTCCGGTCTTGGTAAAGGTATCACGGCTGCTTCCCTTGGAAGATTATTAAAAGCACGTGGATACAAAGTAACCATGCAGAAATTCGATCCGTATATCAATATCGATCCCGGAACCATGAACCCGATCCAGCATGGTGAAGTCTTCGTTACCGATGACGGTGCAGAAACAGACTTGGACTTGGGACATTATGAACGTTTTATCGATGAAAGTTTAACAAAAAATTCCAACGTGACCACCGGTAAAGTTTACTGGTCTGTGCTCCAGAAAGAGCGCCGCGGTGATTTCGGTGGAGGTACCGTTCAGGTTATTCCGCATATTACAAATGAGATCAAGAGCCGTTTTTACCGCAATTTCACTTCCGATGAAACACATATCGCGATCATCGAGGTTGGTGGTACCGTAGGAGATATCGAAAGCCAGCCTTTCTTAGAGGCGATCCGTCAGTTCCAGCATGAGGTCGGACACGAAAATGCGATCCTGATCCATGTGACACTGATCCCTTATATCAAGGCTTCCGGTGAACTTAAGACGAAACCGACACAGGCAAGTGTAAAAGAACTTCAGGGAATGGGTATCCAGCCGGATATCATCGTCTGCCGTTCCGAACATGAACTTGACCAGAGTTTAAAAGACAAGATTGCCCTGTTCTGTAATGTTCCAAACGGCAATGTACTGCAGAATCTTGATGTTGAGTACCTTTACGAAGCACCTCTTGCCATGGAAAAAGAAAATCTTGCCAAGGTTGCATGTAAGGCTCTGCATTTAGACTGCCCGGAACCCGATTTAAAAGACTGGGAATCCATGGTAGACGCCCTGCGTCATCCGAACAAAGAAGTAAAGATCGCTTTAGTCGGAAAATATATCGCTCTGCATGATGCATATATCTCCGTAGTAGAGGCATTAAAACACGGCGGTATCGCTGAGCGCGCTACCATTGATCTTCACTGGATCGATTCTGAAACTTTAAATGACGACAATGCCAAAGAGCTGCTTGGCGATATGGCAGGCATCATTGTTCCGGGAGGATTTGGTTCCCGCGGTGTTGAAGGTATGATCTCCGCTGCAAAGTATGCCCGTGAAAACAATGTTCCATACCTTGGTCTCTGCCTTGGTATGCAGGTAGCCATCATTGAATTTGCAAGACATGTCTGTGGCTTCCATGATGCACACAGCGTTGAGCTTGATCCGAACACCACACATCCTGTCATCGCACTGATGCCGGATCAGAATGGTGTGGAAGATATCGGCGGTACTTTAAGACTTGGTTCTTATCCATGTGTATTAGATCCAACATCTAAAGCCCGCGAGCTTTACGGTTCAGAGGAAATTCACGAAAGACATCGTCATCGTTACGAGGTTAACAACGATTTCCGTGCAGCACTTACCGAAGGCGGCATGAAACTCTGTGGTACTTCCCCGGATGGAAGAATCGTAGAAATGATCGAGATTCCGGATCATCCGTGGTTCCTTGCAACACAGGCACATCCGGAGTTCAAATCCAGACCGAACCGTCCACATCCGTTATTCAAAGGATTTGTAGATGCTGCTGTAAAAAACAGTATGAAATAAATTTGACACATGAAAAAGAAAAGCTGGCTTACCGGTCATTCCGGCAGTCAGCTTTTCTTTTTTATTATCTTAAGATCTTGTAACCATTCTACAACTGTTCACACATCCATGTGACCCGTACACATTCCTCATTTTATTTTCCAAAATAAGCATCTACACCATCTGCGATTCCTGATGCGATCTTCTGCTGGTAATCGTCGGTTGCCATCTTAAGATCTTCCTCTGCATTGGTCATATACCCCATCTCAACGATCGTAACCGGAACCTGGCACCAGTTGATACCGCTCATCGTGTCTGTCTCCCAGACGCCTTCGCTCTTTGCCCCGGTTGCCACACACATGGAGTTAATAATGCAGTCAGAAAGTTTTCTCGAATTTTGATAAATATTTGAACAATATGGATTTGCCGCCGTCGGGCAGATCGTCATCGCACCGTTTGCTGCTGCATTGGTGCTTCCATTTGCATGGATTCGGATAAACGCTGCCGCATGATTATTATTGGCAACTGCCGCACGCTCGGAATTACTGATATTGACATCATTGGTCGTCCGGATCATCAACACCTGATAGCCGCGCGCCGTAAGTTCCTGCTGCAGCTTTAAAGATACCTGAAGTGTCAGTTCGTATTCCGCAAGCCCGCTCGCCACACCTGTTGTACCGGAAGCAACTTTCGCTTTTGTCTCAGATGCGCCTGGCCCGATCGGCTCTTTTTCGTTATTTCCTTTTGCCTGATGTCCGGCGTCGATCACAACGAGATTACCGGAAATGTTTGTCTGGGCTGTATCTGTCTGCGTGTTTTCCATCTCAGCAGACTGCTCTGTGCCAGTCTGTGGATTTCCAGCCTCAGCAGACTGCTCTGTGTCCGCAGTCTGTGATGATGCACTCTCCTGCTCCGAATCTGCTTCTCCCTTAATCACCTCTGTTGTAATGATTTCTTCTGTTTCCCGGGTCTCCGTTGGTGCCAGTTCTGCCGGCTCTGTTTCTTCCGTCTGCTCTGTTTCCTGTGTTTTTGTCTGTGCAGTTTCTGTCGCTTCTGTCATGATCTGCTCCGACTCTGCCTCTGTCTGTTCTTGTGTTTCTGTGACATTTTTCTCTTCAGCAGACACCTGGGCAGATCCGTTTTCATCCGCTTTGCTGCCACATCCCGTCATAAAAGACGCCCCCGCCAGTGTCGTACATAACAATAACGCCAGTAATCTTTTCTTCTTTTTTATATTGCCCAAACTCATATATTTCTCCATTCTTTTTGCTTATTATCTGTCTGTAACATTACATCTGATGCCTTACCACCGCATACTCATCATCCAGCTGGTAGTACGGACACTCTTTATAATGTCCCTGCATCAGGCGCGCAGCATCATCCTCGTCCATGTCCACTTCGCAGTAATATTCCTCATCATCTTCATCGTATACATTGTATACACAACTGTCACAGCTCGCCATAACATCCTCCAATTCTTATTGCCGTATTTTCCATATCCTGTCTGCTGCTTATCTTTCACTTCCGACTCTTCCGCAGAACATTATCTCCACGTTGAGATCACTTCGTCATAAAGCTGTTCTAAAAATTCTTTCAAAAGTGTGCGCTGGGTATCCCAGTATTTCTCAGTGATCTCGTCTCCGTCCGGTGTGTTTTCCGTCACATCCATAACTGCATCTAAGATCTCCGGGTTCAGATCATCCATCGCCTCCTGCACGGCAGCCTCAAAATCACAATACGCCTCACTGGTCAGGTATAGGATGAAATTCTCGCGGTTTAAATTTCTTGCCTCATAACTTCCGGTAAAAATATCATTTCCCACCGATGCGATCTGTTCGAACTCTTCCTTTACCGTTGTATAGTCAACCGGGCAGTAACTCTCCGTAAAAAATTTATCAAACACTTCTTTGTCAATCTTTTGTTCCATGCCGTTATCGTCTCCTTGCATTTTTTGCGTTCCCATGTTATTTTAGCATAGAAACCGTTCACAGAAAAGACCGCATATCTGCGGTAATCATGGGCAACCCACTACACGGGCAAACCGTTTACCATAATATAGAAGAAACGAGGTTTATTATGACTGAATATCAAAATCTTCCAAACGATCCTGCTATGCTTTTAAGTTTCGTCAATACACAGCTCCGCGACAATTATCCGTCTTTTTCTGAGCTTGTTGCCGCATTTCATGCAGATGCCGATGCGATCACTGAAAAATTAAAAATGATCGATTACGAATATGACGAAACCCAAAATCAGTTTGTATAACATTTATTCCGGTACTTCATCATTCAGATATTTTCTGACACGCTTCCAATTCGGATAAAACTGTGTCATATAGCCCCAGAACACGGCATTATGACTCGGTTCTAAAATATGTGTCAGCTCATGCACGACCACATACTCCAGACACTCCGGCGGCTTTTTCGCCAGTGCGAGATTGATATTGATGTGGTGTGTCCTCACATTGCAGGAACCCCAGCGTGTTTTCATCTGGCGTATCGTAACACCGGATGCCTTTACGCCCATGACGGGTTCCCATTTTGCAATCAATTTTTCCACGTCTTTTTTCAAAAGCAGTTTCTGCTGTTTTAATTCCGCTTCGCTTAATTGTCTTACTTCCCTGCGTCCCTCTTTCGCACGCAGATATTTTTCCCTGTAAACCCGGATCCAGTCGATCCGCTCCTTTGCAAAACGGTAAATCCGCTCGTCGCTCATCTGATGCGGCGCCGAAATGCGCACACTGCCATCCTCTTTACTGATACGCAGATACATATTTTTCATGCGTTTTTTCGTCACAATGATCGGGATCTCTTCTATCGTGAAACTGTATGTTTTTTCTCTCATATCCGGCCTTTCTGATAATTTTCTGAATTTTAATATGATTCGATTTTCAAAAAATGAAATCCACCTTTTGATAATCTAATCCCATAAATGAAGAAACCCCGGTAACATCACTGTTCCGGGGTTCCTCCGAGGAGTTTAGTTATGAAAATGTTAATCTATATAAAGGAAATTGCGTCGAAAGAATTGTCGGGATGTACAGCCTTTATTCTATACAACCTTGTTTAACAACCCGCCTGGGTAAGCGTTGTTAACTTCTTTCGATGGTTACAGTATACGGAAAAAATATGTCTTAAGTGTGACGATTTTCGAAAAGATTTATAAAAATCCTTATTTTTGTTTTTATATTTTATTTATAAATACAATTCTTTCCATATGATAATCTATGTTATAATAATGTTCTAACGTAACAGACAGGAGGACTTTATATGACCGAAACACCTTTATTTGAAAACCGGAGATACTGCGAAGAATGTCACTGTCTTCTTCCCACATCCTACGAGGGAACATTGTGTCCCCGCTGTTTAGAACAGAAACTTTTTCATCAGGTAAAAGAATATATTCAGACAAACAACGCCACCGCTTATGATGTTGCAACACATTTTCATCTGCCGCTCAGCCGCATTAAAGAATGGATTGATGACGGGATGATCGAATACAAAGACATTCCCGGCCACAAACTTTAAATGACTATTTCAAAAATCCATTGATAATCTGTTCTTCCGCTTCTTTTTCTGTAAGTCCAAGTGTCATCAGCTTGATCAGCTGCTCTCCGGCTATTTTTCCGATAGCAGCTTCATGGATCAGATTTGCGTCAATATTGTTGGCAGTCAGCTGCGGACTTGCAGTCACACAGGCGTTATCCATAATGATGGCATCACATTCACTGTGTCCTGCACAGGCTGCATTACCATTCATAACGGAGAAAAATTCCTGTTTTGATTCCCCTTTTGCAACAGAACGTGACACCAGATTCACACTGGAATTATCCCCGTTAATATCCACATGAAAATCTGTCTTTGCGTACTGTTTTCCGTGTGTCATGATCTTCTCATGGATCTCTAAGGATGCGTTTTCTGCCAGATCTCCTCTCGTCACACGAACCGTGGAATCGATTCCTTTGATCTGTGTCGTCTCCATCTCCATATGTGCGCCCTCTTTTAAGTGGACGATGGTCTGCGGATTCATGATATTCTCTCCGTTGCCGTCACCCTCGCCGTAATGGCGCTCAATGTAGCGGACCTTTGCATTTTTTTCCAGATAAAACGTATGCACACCGTCATGTTTGGAAGTATCTACACCACAGTTATGGATCCCACATCCTGCCACGATCGTGACATCTGCGCCCTCGCCAATATAAAAATCATTGTAAACACATTCCTGCATTCCGCTCTCGCTTAAAAGTACCGGGATGTGCACACTCTCATGAACAGTTCCGGGTTTGATGATGATATCAATTCCATCCTTATCCGTCTTGGTCACGATATCAATATTAGCAGTCGTATTTCTTCCGAGTTTGGTTCCGTTGGCACGAATGTTATAGGCACCCTCCGGGATCTCGTGCAGTCCTGCCACCTGCTCTAATAAATTTTTCTGTATTAAATCCATTTTTATCCTCACTTCCTCATACTCATACATTACAGCTTGCTGGTCAGTGTCTCACAGGCCCCTGCTGTATGAAGCAGTTCCGGAAGTACTTCTTCCTTGGTTCCGATTGTCTTAACCTGTCCGTTTGCGATCACCACGATCTTATCTGCAATGTCTAAAATACGCTCCTGATGTGAAATGATAAGAATCGTTCCCTGAATCTCATCACGCATTTTTTCAAATACCCTGATCAGGCTGTTGAAACTCCAGAGATCGATTCCCGCCTCCGGCTCATCAAAGATAGAAAGTTTCGTTCCACGTGCCGTGATCATTGCGATCTCAATACGTTTCAGCTCTCCACCGGAAAGACTGCCATTGATCTCACGGTCAATATACTCTCTCGCACACAGACCAACCTCCGATAAGATCTCACAGATCTCATTCACCGTCATCGTTCTTCCTGCTGCGATTGTGATCAGATCTTTGACTGTCAGTCCTTTAAAATGTACCGGCTGCTGAAATGCATAGCTGATGCCATGTTTTGCACGCTCGGTAATATCAAGTTCTGTAATATCCTCTCCATCTAAAATGATCTGACCGGATGTCGGCTTGATGATTCCGGCAATGATCTTTGCGAGTGTGGACTTTCCTCCACCGTTCGGTCCGGTGATCGCCACAAAATGCTCATCGATCGTAAGGCTGACATCTTTTAAGATCTCTTTGTTGTCCTGATTGTCCTCTACCTCATAAGTGATATTTCTTAACTCTAACATTTCTTCCTCCGTCTGCGTTTCGCCGCTTATCTTACCACGGAACGCGGATATTTTACCATAACTTCATCGAGCATCTCATCATCCGGCTCAAACTCATAACGCACAAGTCCTTTTTCGCCCTTTGCGATCAGCTCATACACCTTTGCCTCCGGGTCGCCGGAAGTCAGATTTTTATATGCCAGATTCTTGTCATTTTCGTATTTGTATACGCTTCTGTCACCTCTTGGAGCAAATCCAAGTACATCATCCATCTGCACGCTGCCGATGGCTTTACGTTTGCTTTTTGCCTTGATCTGTGCAAAGCGGAACTCTCCATCATAATAGGTATATTCGTACTCTATATCCGAACGAAATGCCTGAAAATACCATACCAGTGCAAATGCGATTCCCGGGATCAGAAAAATAACCGGATTCACAAATGTAGCCAGCAAAAACATCAGGCAGGCAAGGATAAACCATGCTGTAGTTAACATTTTTTTGGAACCTGTTTTCTTTTTCGGAACGATCACTAATTTCTCATGCATATAATCTTCTCCTGTTTTCTTATATTTACCTGTTTTTTGACATACTCTTTTGGGCAGGCTGCCTTTTCCACCATCGTGGAACTGGTTCTATTTCACATACATCAGCATCTCTTTTGCAAGTCTGCCACAGGTCATACTTCTTATATTATCATGTAACAACTTGTCAGGCAAGGGCTGTCCCTCCATTCTCTGCATAAATACAGGAAATTTTATACATTTTTTATTTTTCTGTACATCGCACCTGTTATCGTGTAAAATAAAAGCAAATGGTTTTTTCGTAATTTTTCGCAGTTTTGCAACACATTTTTTACACACAATAACTTTTTATCATGGAGAATAAAAAAATGATCAATTATCACTATGAAAAAGATGCATTTTCCACATTTAAAAATGGAATCCGCCGTGAATGGGCGTTGACCAACGGCATCGGCGGTTATGCCGGAAGTTCCCTCATCGGTGCTCACAACCGGACGCATCAGGGTTATCTGATCGCGAGTCTCCACCCGCCGATCGAGCGCTATCTTGTTTTTTCCAAGATCAACGAATCCCTGTCCGTATTTGCAGCAGAAAACACCGGCAGTTCTGACGAAAAATTTCATCCCATTACGGACACGTTAAAAAAAGGATCTGTTCCAGCTGTATCTGCAGTGTATAACCTTGAGACCTCACAGCACAGAAAAAATGGCGGAACCTGTTACACACAGGGGCAGGAATATCTCGTCTCTTTTTCTTATGACGGAAGTGTTCACTACACATACCAGGCGGGCGATATCATGCTGAAAAAACATATCTGCTTAAAACATGGTGCCAATGTGTGTGCCATTGCCTATGAAATCGAAAATAATGGTCCGGATGCTTCTCTCACGCTGGTTCCGCTTTTTAATTTCCGTGAACACAGTGCATCCAGCCGCCCGGAAGATTTTCATTTTCGTACTTCCCTGATCGACAATTCACTCTGCCTGATCCCAGAAAGCCATCCTGATACTGCCATTTTGTTCCAGACCAGTGAAGGTATTTTTTCCGACCATACGCCTATGTTCGATATTGACATGCAGCTTCAGACCGAAGTCGATCTTGAGACGGACGGACTCGACTGTCATTATTGTCCACATGAAGTCACTGTTTTTCTTCCGGCGAAAAGCCACAAACAGATTTCCGTGCTCTGTTCCGTGATCGCTGCCGATGAAACATTTACAGATATCACGGCAGATACCGCTTTTGACATTTTAAAAGAACGGGAAAAGTATACAAAATCACTCTACGAAACGGCAGGTATCCACGATGATTTTGCAGATCGCCTGGTTCTCGCCGCGGATCAGTTTCTCTGTGACCGTGCTTCCACCGGCTATAAAACCGTGCTTGCCGGGCTTCCATGGTTTACGGATTGGGGCCGTGACACGATGATCGCATTTACCGGACTGACGCTCTGCACCGGGCGCAGAAAAGATGCAGAGGAAATCCTTTTAACTTTTTCCAAATACATCCGTCACGGGATCGTGCCAAACATGTTCCCGGATGACAATGCCGCTCCGCTTTATAATACAGCGGACGCTTCCCTGTGGTATTTTTATGCGGTATGGCAGTATCTGCAGTATTATCCGGATACCGCTGCAAATGCTTTCGTACAGGAAAATATTTATCCTCATTTGAAGGAAATCATTTCCGCTTACAAAAATGGCACAGATTTCAGTATTTATATGGAGGAGGACGGGCTCATCCATGCCGGAAGCGGTCTTGACCAGATCACCTGGATGGACGTACGCGTCGGTGACTGGGTTGCCACCCCGCGCCACGGAAAACCGGTGGAGATCAATGCGCTCTGGTATAATGCGCTGAAGGTCATGGAGGAACTTGCCCGGCGGTATGAAGGTGGGGACGATGTTTTGGTTACTGGCGGTTATGCCACAAGTTCCGGCAGTGAGGTTTCGGGTTCTGCCACGGTTTCCGGCAATGAAGTTTCGGGTTCTGGCGGTTCTGCCCAGGGTTTAGGCAGTCATGTTTCGGTTACTGGCGTTTCCGCCACGAGTCTGGGCAGTCATGTTATGACCTCCCACAATTATGCTGCACTTGCGGAACTTGTAAAAGCATCTTTCTGCCAGAAGTTCTGGTGGAAGGAAGAAGGCTGTCTTTACGATGTCGTGGACGGGGATGAGCCGGATGACCATCTTCGCCCAAACCAGATCTATGCGGTGTCACTGCCTTTTACCATGTTATCGAAGGAGCAGGAAGCAAAAATCGTCGCATTTGTCAAAAAATATCTTTATATAGGCTGCGGACTTCGCTCTCTCACCAGCGACCATTCAGACTACCACGGCATTTACTGTGGTTCCCTGTCAAAACGCGACGCTGCCTACCACCAGGGCACGGCATGGGGATTTCTGCTCGGCGGTTTTCTGTCCGCCTATGCCAAAGTCCACGATCACTCGCTGGAATGTACCAAAGAGCTGCTTTCCCTGCTCGGGCCGGTGCGTCATCACCTGACCGACAATGGCTGTATCGGCTCGATCTCCGAAATTTTCGACGGGGATGCACCTCACAATCCAAGAGGCTGCTATGCGCAGGCATGGAGCGTCGGTGAGACACTGCGGGCTTATATGCAGGATGTGCTGCCGTATATGTAACTTCCGTCCTGCTATCCTGCTATACGCATGATATACAAATGTACTGCCATACGTTACCACATAACATGATTGACCGACAACACAGAGAACAAAGAGTCGCTTACGACTCTTTCGTGCTCGAGCGGTGCTGTTCCCAGCTAACTTCTTCTCCGCAGGATGCACATCCCGCCCGGAGGGCTTTTTAATTCATAGGACGTAATTTCCTATGAAGATTCGGGTGTCAAAAGATGGATTTTAATTTAGTGGCTGGCAAATTGCACAAAGCAGAGACTGTTTTTGTGACATGGGGAAAAAATTAGAAAATCTTAGTTTGCCTGTCGATGCGCAGTGTTTTGCTGCCATGGACGGCAGCAAAAGTCTTAATGTCCCATGGATGGGGATGGGACGTTTATGACGTACACGTCTCTTTGAGAGAATTTAACACAGGCAGACTTAGATTTTCTTATTTTCGGACAACGGAACAAAATAGGCATTGCTTTGTGCAATTTGCCAATCAAAAATTGAAGAGCCACCTTTTGACACCCGAATCCTATGAATTAAAAAACATATCATTTCACAATTTAACAGATGCGCACAATGGGTGAAACTTCGGTATTAAAATCTGGTTTCACCCATTTTTTCTAACTATTTAACAGCTTTCTATTGATTTTGGGTGAAATCTTCCTTTTTCTACTCATTTCACCCTGATTTTTCCAATTTTGTGGGTTATTCCGATTGATTCATATCTATTTCGCCCATTCTCCCACGTATTGAAATATATTGCCGTTAAAATCGGACGAAATCCTTTTGTAATCTTCATGTTTCGCCCATTCTGTTTCAAACTAAGTTCATTGGATTTGCATTACTTTTATTTTTGTACGCTATGCTGATAATGTGGTATACGATTTCCATAAAATGGCTCGTATATGTTTTCCTAATTATTGCAAAAATTCATATTATGAAAAAAATTAAAAAAATTTGCATTTTCTGCTTGACAGCAAAACCTTTTTCCTTTAAAATAAATTTTGTTGTGAGACGCCCAGTTAGCTCAGTTGGTAGAGCAGAGGACTGAAAATCCTCGTGTCTCTGGTTCGATTCCGGAACTGGGCATTCGAACAGAAACAATGGTTTCTGCTCAGCAGTATTCAATTTCATACATTTTATGCGGGTGTAGTTCAATGGTAGAACACCAGCCTTCCAAGCTGGATACGTGGGTTCGATTCCCATCACCCGCTTTTTTGTTGCAATGATTTAAGTCCGAGTTTCTAATAAAACCCGGACTTTTCATATTGAATCTAAACCAATGTCCTGCATTTACGTTATTATTGCAAAATATAGTTTAAATAAAATCTAAGCAAACCTTAATATTGTATAATCTGATTCACTATTTCTTGATAATCATAAATATCATCATTTTCAAACGGCTTTTTTGCTCGTCCTTTATCAAACGCTTTATTAAGTAATTCTTCATATTCAGCTTCACCCGATACTTGATTTCCATTCCAATAATAGTTATAAATTGGAAAACCTTCCGCATCAAATTGAATATTAGCATTATCTTCTGCACCACACTCTCCTTTCGCTTCTACAACAAAAGAACCATCTTCTATGCTGTAAACGATATCATAATACTCATCCATATGCCCGCCAGAATCCAAAAATAAATTTTCACCCTCTATATATGAAAAGCCATAATTCCACATAGGCTGATAAATCACTGAATTATCGAAGTAGCTACACAACATATCTCCACCCGCTGTAGAGCCAAAATTAATATATAGTTCCGGAATATTATCTCCATTCACATTTACTAATTTATATTTTTGTAAAGGTTCATCAAGCAAAAAATCATCGTTCATATACTTTTCAAAAACAAAATCAATATATGCTGATTTCCAAGCCTCTGAAGTTTTTATATTATATTGTTCTTTCAACTCTAATATATTTTTTATATCTTCTATCTCTCCTTCTTCATAATTATTAACATACCAGGCAGTAACTTGTTCACCATTATAAAATATTTCTATGTATATTATTTTTCCATCCTGTAACAAATAAATTGCGTCTGAATCTTCTGACACACTTTGATATGTATAACCATATTCCTGAATCTTGGACAATACAGCTGCTCTATTATCCCCAATACGTACCCCATATAAAGCCACCTTCTCATTTCCCTGATTTGAAACAGCATAATAGCCATAATCATCCCAGCTTAGTTTAAAGTTGTCGATACAATAATTATTACTTCCCGTCGCAGCTTCGTTGTCGTATTCCATATCCATGATTTCAACAACCTTTTCAAAATTTCCTATATAATCTGTGATCTCAACTATATTATTTTCGCTATTGGATACTTCGACGAAAGAATTATCCTCAGAACTCTCTTCCTCTTCTGCTGCAGCTTCTTCATACTCTGTCTGCCCTTCTGTATCAGCAGTTATCGCATCATTCTCCTGCAGCTCAGCCAGATCTGCCTGCGTTGTTTGATTCCCACAGGCAGAAATTGTCATTGCCATTAACATATATAACGATGCAAATTTTCTTTTTTTCATAATAATATCTTATCCTCCTTCGTATGATACAAAATCCTTTTTTAGAAAGCATAAATAGGTTACCTTTTTCTATTCTAATGTATAAACTTTTTCTTCTAAAGTATAAGTATTGGTTTCTTTTACTTCTTTCGTTATCAAATCAACTTGTAAAGTGTATAAAAGACTTGAAATATTTGGATCCTCGGAATATGCACCTACTCTAGCTGTTAAAACATTATCTGTTAATGATGTCTGATATACTGTCCCTTCATTTTCGTATATAGTCCCCAGCTTTTGTAATACTTCATTACTAAGTTCCGTATAATCAACAGCAGTCTGCGTACTATTTTCACCTGTAGCAGGTGCAACATTTTCTGCCAAAATTATCCAGTTGCCATCAACCCATTGATAATTTAATAATTCCATAACATCAACAGATTCTATTTTATTGACTTTATAATTTATGTTATCAATTTCATAATATGAAACATCATCTTGGTATTGCGCAATAATTCCATTTGTATAAATTTCATACGAAGTATAAAGTGACTGCCCACTCTCAAATAGTTTTACAGCAGATTTTCCGTTATATATATAAATATCAAAACATACGACTTCGCTACCACCACTTGCTAATAACAATTCAGGTATTCCATTATTATCAATATCATAATATGTATATAACAACGTACATTGTAATTCATGATAATATTTCAAAATTGCTGTATGCAAATCACTATATTTAGAATTATATAATTCTAAATTATCTAGCCATTCATTGTCTTCAACAGTACAAGCCTCTTTATATCTTTCAAGAATTTCATTATAGGAATCTTCCATAGATTTTGTTTCTGTTATAGGAAATACCTTTTCACCTTCATACTGTTCTAAATATTCTGCATTATCTTCCGGCAAAAATCCATAACATTTACTTTCATTTGTTTTATCAGCATTTTTCAACTGCACCAAATATCCTGCAATTTCTTCGTTGATATTATTTTGATATTCAATCAAATCTGGTACTGCCGTCTTTGTTCCTTCGCTCAATGCACCTAATGCCGCATCTCTTGTTATATAACAGAATTTCAGATATGTATAACAATATTGACTTATTTTATATAAATTTTCCGGAGTAATATTATTCACATCACTAAATATTGAATTTCTTAATGTCTGATATGATGTAAATGAATCTGCCTGAAATATACTTGCATACATGGAAAGCATAAAACTATCTGTATTGCTCAGTCCTTCTTTATAAAATGGTATGTTCGCAGACATAACACTCCATCCTATTAACATTAAATTTGCTGTTAAGCCAAAAGAAGCTGTCAGATCTGCCGCCTCAAAAATTAAATCATCATAATTTTCTTTTAAATATCTCAACGCTGAATATGTTGCAATATCGGTCTTTAAAGTGCCTACATAATTGACAATTCCATTTTTCATCGCATTTGACATAACCCTCTGAGAATCTGTGTTTACAACAAATTTACTTAATGCATTTACTGCATACTTATCTTGATTCTGAAACTCATCTGCAAATCCAACTACTTCTGCAACTTTATAAAATTTATCAAGAAAACTGGTTGCTTCTGCTACTCCTTTTCCCACTTTTGTATATAATTCTGTCGCATCAGAAAAGAATTTTGCTTTGTCACATGCATTTTCTAATGCCTGATAAGATTTATTATAAGCAGCTATACTTGCATTATTATCTACGTCTATCTGAGATTTCAAATGATTACTTGTCTTTAACAAATTGTCAATATTTTCATCTAATTGCTTATCGATTGCATTGATTGCTTTTCCTAATGCCCCTTTACCGTCAAAATGAGACATTAACTTGTTCATTGCTTTTACTTCTTGTTGTAATTCATCATCTGAATATGTACAAAATAACATTGCCAGTTCTTCACTATATTTCGAATCATATGCAGAACTGTCTAACGCAAAATTTTGTATCGACTGTACCCATGATTCCCCGTCCATATTCAGCAGCCCATTAAACATAGTTACAACAAAAGAAGCCTTCCCCATAGTATCTTCATTTTTTTCCGAAATACCTATGTCATCCTGCCAATCAAATAAATACGTTTGATTATTTTTTAAAACATCCATATAAATATCAATGATATTTTTACTTGGCATATCAATTAAAATCGTGTTATCCACAACCAACATACTACTATTTAATAACAACAGCGAATATTCTAATGGAATCCACACACCATTTTCATTTTTTATGGTTTCAAACGGTGCTTCATAAGAATCAGCCATTTGCGTAAATAGCATATGTCCAGCCTTTGTACTGTCATAATAAAATACTGTCAGACCATATGGTACATTTTCATCCGCATCCCGATTATAAATAGAAACATATTCCTCAGACATTCCAACTTCATATCCAAGCCTTGTCCCAAGTTCTTCTGCATTTGCATAGACATTATCATTTTTTATCATAACCTGTAACGTTTCCGCATTACCAATATTATCGGAAAATTCAACCGGCACGGTATGATATGCTTCTTCTGTGCTTTCATCCGCCAAAACGATATTCGAAGACGATATTAACATAGCAATACATAATACTAAACTTATGATTTTTCTCATTTAACATCCTCCTCACTATTTTCCCGAATCATCTGCTTCATCAATTTCTGATATGCCGTTATTAAATTTCCTGTTATTCCATTCATAAATTCCTGTGTTGAATAGTCTGCTGTAAATATACCCTCTTCATAGTTATACGGCACTTTAACTTCACACTTTGTTTTCTCTGCTGCTGCAATATAGTTGTATATATATTCTTCGAAACTTTCTTCCGTCAAATTTTCTTCTTTCATAACATCTTCAAATATATTCATAAGTTCCGGTGCAGTAATTTCATACGCAATATACTCTTTGGTTATCTCTTTTATTTTGATAGAATCCTGCTCCACAATCTTAGTAATAATGCCATTACTGGCATTTTCAGAATCTTCAAAGAAATCCGCCAATTTTTCGTCTGTTACAAAATTTCCAGTTCCTAAAATTATGGTTTCGACAGCTTTCATATCCTTATTAGTAACTGCTTCAACTATTTTTTCTGCTTCTGTCTCAACAACCTTATCCGTCCCACATGCCGAAAAGCATAATGTAAATACCAGACTAATAATTAACAGCTTCTTTTTTGCAGACTTTTTCATCTTTCCAATATTATACATAAGTCATCTCCTCTTCATTTTTTTCCGCAAGATTTTATATTTCTCTATTGTAACGGATAGAACACCTATACTTTCGATTATCTGTTTTGCACAACAAATGCTTAGTGAACCCGAAGAGTTTCTGAACAGACACATAAAATTCTATAATAAAAATGATACAATTTTAACAATTGTACCATTTGAGGTGTTCAAAGAAGTGTTCATTTGAACACCCCATCTTGAATCCGTTATTTCTTTTTTACCACAACCGTTTTCACATACGAATTCTGTCCAAATACCCTCGTACCATCATCATATACTGTGTATGGACAAACTTTCACATAATATCGTTTTCCCTTTTTCAGCCCTTTTATTGTCCTGGTTGTGCCTGCTGAATACACTGTTTTGATACCTTTTTTGAATTTATAATCTGTAGAATATTGTATCCTGTAACCAATGGCATTTTTTGCAGTTGCACACTTCACAGTCATCTGACCTTTTTTGGTGCTTTTTAAAGATTTTAATGTGCCTTTGGAGAGTTTGATCTGTTTTTCTGCTTCAATACGGAAGGTATATGTAACATCTCTATATCCCTCAACCTTTAAATAATAGATGCCTTTAGGTAATGTTCTGGATTGTTGCCCTTTATATAACCCCGTTACAGCATTTTGTTTATATGGTATATCATTATTCTTCAACAATATCTTCCCTGCCGTATTATAAATATCCATATCACAGCTATAATATGGTTCTTTATCCATTGCCGCATATAATACCACATGTGATTTTTCTGTAATCTGAAATCTATAATATCTCGTTTCTGTATAAAAAGTGCCAGATGTCAGCTTCCCCGTATAACTTTCACCCAGTTCGTAATCTTCTGCCTCATCTGCCATCGCAGCCTGTACCGTACTACTTCTGAATCCCAGAATTACAATTACACATAAAAACATTAACAGTAAATTTTTTTTAATTTTTTTGCTCATAGATAATTTTCTCCTTTTCTAACTCCAACATTTTAACGATAATACAATTTCACATCTGAAAATCCAACAATAGTCCCGGCATCTGCTGGCACTTCAATCGTTAAACGCCTTGTATTTTTCAACGAAATATCTACAGTTTTAGGCAAATCATAAATACCTACCGAAACAGTTTATACCAACTGCCCCTCAGAATATATCTTTACGTCGAAATCACCATGATTACCTGCTCCATCCATCTTACCAACCTTAAAAGTCAATTTATTGTATTTTCCTTCTATATTAAAGTTTGCAAATTTTTCATCCCAAGATGAATCCTGCCCAAGTGTAAAACTCTTCTTTTGTTCTTTTCCGCCCATCTTAAAATAGTTCCCATTTGTATAGGCTTCATAATTATAACTGTTATATGGTTCATATGTATCGACCAGATAAACATAATCACGCACAGTGATTTTTTTCACTCCGGAATATTTTCCATATTTCTTTTTTCCATTGACATTTTTATATGCCCGCACTCTAAACTGATAGGTCTTTCCTGTACTTAACTTTGAGATTGTCAATTTATTTTTTGTTACATTCTTTGTTTTCCATGAACCACCGGCAGTCCTGTACTGTAATGTATATCCTTTAGCTCCAGATACCTTTTTAAAAGCTACTTTAACAGACTTTTTCCCAGTCTGTGTGATGGATGTTATTTTCGTATTCCCAACTTTTGTGGCTGCCTGTGTTTCAACCATGTTCATCTGCATAAACAGACAAAAAACCATAATGCATAAAAATAATTTTTTTAATGTTTTTTTTCATCCCTTTATTCCTTCCTTTCCTGCTCTATTTTGTTTCTAAAATAATTTTCAATACACAACCACCGTATTTACCTTACTTTTCTGCTTGTATTTATTTTTTGCATAAAGCCGTATCTGTGTACCATTTTTTATCTTCTGCGTTTTTATTTTAAACTTCCCATTCTTATCCGATTTTGCAGAATATGTAGTTGTCCCTATATTGGCATATACTGTTACATTTTTACTGGTCGTTCCGGCAATAACACCTTTCTTTTTATTTATATTAGTTATCATCGGTTTCTTTGGTGCCTGTGATTTATATAATTTACAGTTTACAATTCCAAATGATGTTCCCCCGCTCACAGCCTTGTTATCTTTTACATATATTTTGAGTTTTTTTACTCCTGCCACATTAACAGAAATTTTAAATGGTATTTTTGACGGGGTCATACGATATTTTTTCAATAATTTTCCATCCCCGTAAAAATACAATGTAGTGTCAAAATTTGTCGTGTTATAGCTGTCTATCAAGACCAGTTTTGCCTCCAGTTTTTTATATTTATTTCCAATATTGTAAGTACTGTATGCCCAGCTGATTTCCGGTGTGTAATTCCATCTGGCTATCCACGCTTCAATTCCATGCGTATATGAATTTCCATAAATGTCTGTATTTCCCCTTGTATATTGATGCTGCCCAATCGTATATACAAAACTGTCTCCCTCATTTCCTGTATACTGTCCGCTTTTTACAGGCTTCAGGGTATCCATGTATATATACGCTTTCTCCTGTGCCATGACAGGCTGTGCCGGTATGATACAAAGCATCATCATCCCAGCCAGTAATAAAATAATTCCGTTTCTGCAAAGTTTTTTCATAACTAGCATTCCTTTCTCTTTTTCTAAACATGCCCTGTCGGTCTGCAAATCATTTTTCACAGACCGGCAGGACTTCCTGTACTACAGTTTTACTTTCCACTATATTTTTTCAGTACAACTTTCTTTCCCTGCCCTTTTCCCTTAAAGAGCTTTTTGTACTTCTTATACTGTGCTGCCGGCACTTTGATCTGTGCATTTTTTCTGATTCCGGAAAATGCATTTTTGCCGATCCTCTTTAACTTTTTAGACCTGACAATAATGTTTTTTAATTTGCCGCAGTCCTTGAATGCTTTCGTACCGATTTTTGTTGTGTTTGCTCCGATCGTAACTTTTACAAGCTTTTTACAGCCAAGAAATGCAGATGTACCAATCTCTTTTACGGAGTCAGCAATCACTACTTCCGTAACACTGCTTTTCTTAAATGCATAATCAGATATTTCTGTTACCTTATATATCCTGCCATCGTAAGAAACGGTAGACGGTATCTTCACTTTCGTTACCTGCTTTGTTTTCAGACCGACTACAGCAGCTTCTTTTCCATCCATTACCTCATAACGGATTTTACCGGAAATAAATTCAGTCCAAAGATCTGATTCATCTTCCTCATCATCTTCATCGTCCTGTTCTGTATCAGCTTCAGGTGTATCCGTCTTCCCTGTATCTGCATCTTTTCCCGCGTCTGTGTCTGTTCCTGTATCCGTATCTGTGTCTGTTCCTGCATCCGTATCTGCCTGTGACTTCTCATAAACCGCCTGAATTACTACACTTCTTTCCGGCATCGTGAACGATGTTTCTATGTCAGACTCATTTTCCAGTTTTATATTTCCTGATAAAACGACCCATTTTGAAAACTCCATTCCATTTTCCAGGCTGTCTGCTTTCACTCTGACAGATGTTCCAGCGGGATACATTTCCGTTTTATTTCCGGTTCCATTGTAAATTGTCACACCGTATTTCTTTACTGCTATCCAGTGTGCATATAAGGTCTGATTTCCTGTCAGTGAAACCGTTGTATTTTCTGTTATCTTTGTTCCGCCATTTTCTGATGTATACCAGCCATCAAATGTGTAACTATTTCTTGTGGCTGTCGGCAGAGTTCCATATCTACTTCCCGTTTTTACTGTTATATAACTGTTTCCTGATAGATTTCCTCCATTGGCATTAAATGTCACTGTATATGTTTTTTCTGTCCAGTGCGCATATAAGGTCTGATTTCCTGTCAGTGAAACCGTTGTGTTTTCCGTTATCCTTGTTCCACCGCTTCCTGATGTGTACCAGCCATCAAATGTATAACCGCTCTTTGTGGCTGTCGGCAGAGTTCCATATTTTTCCCCGGATGTCACTGTTTTTGTACCGGTTCCTGATACAGTTCCCCCGTTGGAATTAAATGTCACTTTATATGTCGGAATCGTTTCATATACAGCCTCAATAATCAGATCTGATTCCGGCATGGTAACCGTAATTGATGTGCTATATTCATTATCAATTTTTACATTTCCAGATTTTACCTGGAACTTTTTAAACCGTTTTCCATTTTTTATCTGGTCTGCCCTGATTCTAATGGTCGATCCAGGACCACATAAATAAGTTCTTGATCCATCACAGTTAATATATGTAAAGTTATATTCCTCTCTTTTCTCTGTGGTCGATTCAAATTTCCATTTTTCTGCCGGTGAACCATTTCCCCAGTTCATCCATATACTGTTTCCAGGCGATATATCTGCATTTGGAAGATCCATATACATTCCATTATTTGCAGAAATAATATAATAATAGCCGTCACCCGCACTTCGCAGTATCCATTTCTGGTTCATTCCTCCATGATAACCACACTGCTGCACATTCGCCAGCCGCTCTGTGCTCGCATTATAAACATCCAGTGCTTTTTTCGAATGATGTGCCTCTATTTTATAATATCCGTTTCCAAGATAAGTGACATCAAACTTCTGGTTGTTTCCGCCATTGCGGTTTGAAATAACCAGATTTCCTTCATCCACCATGGATGCCCATTCAATATCAAAAACGCTGTTATTATTCACCGCTGACACTATGGTATATAAACCATCTGACAGAGTTTTTGATGCCGTCATATTATATTGAAATGTACGTGTTGACGATCCCAACACAGTATTTCCATTATACGCGGTAAACGTAAGCTGATTCGTTCCCGGATGCATGAGATATTCAGGAATATAATAGGAAAATCCTTCATTTCCGGTCGGGTATCCCGGATTTCTCTCTGCAACATCCGGACGGGATTTTCTGGAACAGTTATATGTGTTTCCATTAATATTACAAGTTACATTTGTTACTCCATTTCCATAAATTGCCCATCCCTCTGCCGTAATTCCAGATGTTGTACTTGCGCCTGCCTTTGGCGAATCAATATTTATATGGAATGGTTTTGCTGATACATACGCTGGACGTATAAATCTTCGTGTAATATGTCCATTTGCAAGTGAATGTCCATTTCCATCTTTGTAAATACCATTAACTAAAGAAACCTTTCCATTATAGTTTCCTTCTACCGACTGGGAAGAATTGATCATAATTCCAACATGACACCAATGCACCGAACAACTCTTGCAATAGTAAAAAACAATATCTCCCTTTTGAGGTGACGAAACATCCTGTCCACCTTTATTTTTGATATTGTTATATAGCGTCTGACAATATCCATTGCCTGGAATGATATTACTAATACCCGCCAGGCTCGCGCAGTCCGATACAAAATCTGCACACCATGCTTCCGTATAATTAAGTTGCGCTTTTGTTTTACCCATCTGCGCCTGTGCCACCGCCACAATATTATCAGCCTGATTGTTCCCTAATGTATATGATCTGTTATAATAACCAGTTCGAACCTGCGTTGCATTAACTGTAGTCAGACTTACAAAAAATAATGCAACAAAAAATACACTTAGAAATCGCCCTATTCGATTCATTTTTTTCTTCATACTCCGTACCTCCACCGTTTCATTCCCGAACTATCCTTTCATCTCTTTGAAATTTTCTTGTTCACACTCCTTCACCCGTATCTTATTTTATTTCTTATATCGTCACTTTTCATCTAATACTTTAGTCATAGCTAATGTTATTTTGTTTTACCTCATTCATCTACCATGAATAGTACATTAAAATTAACACATATTATATAAGAGGTAATATTTCGATGAATGATCTCGATTTCAAAGCAATCGGACTGAAAATTAAAGAACGACGAAAATCACTGGGGATTACCCAGGAATCTATTGCAAATGCACTCGACGTAAATCCAAGCCATATCTCGAATATCGAATGTGGCAGAGCGAATCCTTCACTCACTACACTGATCAAAATCGCCAATCTCCTGCAATGCAGCGTCGATTATTTCATTTCTGCAGAATATACCTACAAACATGATCCTGAAAAAGAAAAATCCCTGGATGAAGAAATCATGAATAAATTAAAATACTGTAATATCGACAAAAAAAACAAGGTCCTGAAAATCATAGACCTTCTTTAATAATTAATTTAATTTTTCAGTTTTTGCCGGAACAGTCCAATCAGTTTTTCCCAGAATGTTTCCTGCTCCTCTTACTTTCTCTTTCTGGATCCGACCAGAGTACAGAAAATTTTTAGTTATCATTTGCGCATGCAGTATAAACAATAACAATTTTTAGAAAAACTTCATGAATTGGCACTTTTTTCATTTTTTTAAGTATGTTATGCTAGTAGAATGATACCGGTGGAGTAACTGGCAAAAATACATGACAAATATTTAGAATTGGAGAAATACCATGGAAAAAAAGACAGATTTTAAGGCACTTTCGAACAAAGCAAAAGTTCAGTATATCTGGGACTATTACAAACTGCATATTTTATTTGGAGGTGTCATTGCTGCGATCGTGATTGGTCTGGGATATCATTTTATCACTTACCGCAAGCCGGTACTCAGCGTCATCATGATCAATGTCCAGACAACCAGTGAAAATGCCGAGGCTGCGTTTGACGAATTTTCTGATGCTACCGGTTATGATAAAAAACAGCAGCCAATCGACGTTTCTACAAATCTGCAGTTTTCCGATGATCCAAATGCAACAACGGACTACAACGACTACATGGTACTTTCCACGATGATCGGTGCCGGCGGCGAGGATCTGTTTTTCGGTACAGGAAGTGTTTACACCGATTATGCCGAAGAAGGTGCGCTGATGGATCTGCGCACCTATGTTTCGGATGATGTGTTAGAAAAATATAAAGATCATCTGATCTACTCCACCGATGATGGCGAGTCAGAGTCCTATCCATGTGCGATCGAACTGACCGATAATCGGTGGATCCAGAAATATGGCATTTATGACAGCTGCTACTTTGGTGTTTTCAGCCGCTCCGAGCAGAAAGATTACTATACGAAATTTGCGGATTTCCTGCTGAACTACTAATTGGATTGGCAGGCACATTACTGCCTGCTCTGTCCGTAATTTCTTAAATCTGCCCGGCACAGCCTGACATATTATTTCACTATCACCACCGTATATCCCGGCATTGTCAGTGTTCCATCCTGGAGCACTGCCTCTTCTGTGCCCGTCAGCAGTACACCGCCAACTGCAAGATCACTTCCGCTCTTTTCTCCAACTGTAACTCCGGATAAATCTACATCCGCACTCTCCGGAGCAAGATTGTAAACCAGAAGTATTTCCGAATCACCATATGTTTTCTTTATGACACATACCTTATCATCTGAAATATTCTCCTCAAACTTTACTGTTCCACGGGCTATTTCCGGGTACTCATTGCGGAGTTTTATCGTCTGTTTTACAAACTGGTAAATAGAGTTTCCATCTTCCTCCTGTGTTTCGAGCGCACCGTATTTCATTTTTATGGCATCCATATCAGCAGGTCCCTTGCACATTCCATCGACTGCGCTATCTTCGCTCCAATACATCGGTGCACGCTTATTTTCATCCTTACCGGAACCCTTCATGCCCAGTTCCTCTCCATAATACAGAAAAGCACTTCCAGACATCAACAGATTCATTGCCTGCGCGATCTTTGTCTGTTTTTCACTGTCATCCCCAGAATAATAACCTGCGCCTCGTGCCATATCATGATTTGTGTAAAATGGTGCATCGATATAGCTGTCACTGTACTGGGAAAGATTATCCTGTAGATTTACCAACGCCTTTCCATAGGAAGATGCCGAACCATTTTTAAGCACGGAAGTGATCGTTCCGGTGCTGTCCGCAAAAGAAAAATCAAAACAGCTGTCAATACCACTCTCATAGTATTTTGCGTAGGTATTCTGATCCGTCCAGACCTCCGCCACGATATAGGCATCCTCTTTTTTCTCTTTTACCATGGAATGAAACCATGATAACACTTCCACATTTTTATCCACACTTCCGCTGTAATACTCTTTTGCCGCATCCAGGCGGAATCCGTCCACCCCCAGATCAAGCCAGAAGTCTACGATCTTGTCAAATTCATCACGGACTGCCTGACTGCCAAGGTTTAAATCCGGCATCTCGCTCCAGAACTGCGCCTCATAATACCAGTCTGTACCATCGAGCTTACTGTAACCGCCCTGCATTTCCTTAGAAAAATTATAGTAATCCACATAAGGACACTCCGACGCATCCGGCTCTGCTCCCTCCGGCAGGTTTTTCAGGTAATCTGCTGCCGTTTTAAACCATTCATGCTGGGAGGAAGTATGGTTCATGACAAGATCGATAATGACATTGATTCCCCTCTCATGGCATGCCGCGATCAGATTTTTAAAATCGTCCATCGTACCGTATTCCGGGTCAATATCACAGTAATCCGTCACATCATATTTATGGTAGGTTGTCGATGGCATGACCGGCATCAGCCAGATTCCGTTACATCCAAGATCCGTATCTGTCGCCGGATCACCGTCATTGATATAATCTAACTTTTCTGTCAGACCATTCAGATCCCCGATGCCGTCCCCGTCGCTGTCAAAAAAGCTGTACACAAACACCTCATACCAGGTACGGTAATTATCATCAATGATCTGTTCATCCCCGGTATTGACTTCCTGCATCAGAGAAAGGGCGGTCACTCCCCCCTCCTTCGTGTCAGCATCTGCATTTTCATCCTGCCCGGCAGAAGCTATGGCTTGATCCGCAGAACTTTCCGTCGCCATTCCATTCGAATTATCCACAGCATTCCCTGCTGAAGCTGTCCCATTTCCACATCCCCCTGCGGAAACTATCAACATACCGGCTAAAACAGCCGCAATGATTCTCTTTTTCATCTCAGTCCTCATTTCTGCGCATATATGCCTGCGCTTTTTCAATTATGTTAAAGTCACAATAGTACACCCAAGCTTCCTGATTGCACTATTTGACCTCAGCATCCTTCAATTACTCTATTAGAATAAAGAGTCGCTTGCGACTCTTTCGCGCTCGAGCAGTGCTGTTTACAGCTAACTTCTGCTCCGCAAGATGCGCATCCTGCCCGGAGGGCTTTTAAATTCATAGGACGCAATTTCCTATGAATTTAAAAAGAGAGCAGAAACAAACCGTCCCTGCTCTCCCGGCAGACTCCCCATCTGCCCAATGACACACCAAAATGTGCCCTCATATTCAATTTGTATCCTGTGGATCAGCCCTTGACAGCTCCGCTCATACCTTCCACATAGAACTTCTGTGTCATTAAGAACAGAATTGCGATCGGGATCGATACGACAACTGCTCCTGCTGCGAAACAGGTATACCAGCTATCGATATACTCTTTCTCAAGCATCTTCCAAAGACCGATGGATACGGTGTAATACTGTGCATCTGCACGGCAGATAACTTTACCGAAAATAAAGTCAACCCACGGTCCCATAAAGGATGTTAAAATCGTATATACGATGATCGGCTTACTGAGCGGTACAGTAATCTTTGTAAATACATTCCATCTTGTCGCTCCATCGATAATCGCTGCCTCATCCAGCGATTTTGAGATTGTATCAAAAAATCCCTTCGCAACATAAAATCCTGCACCGGAACCGGCGGAGAACACGATGATAAGTGCTACACGGATCATTGCACCATCTGCTAAATTAAGTGCTCTTAAAATATAGTACACAGCGATCATGGACATGAAAGATGGAAACAGACCAATGATCATCGCAATATTCATAAACGGTTTTCTCATCTTAAATCGCATTCTTGACATACTGTATGCCACTGAAAGTACAAAGATGGTAGAAATGATGCAGGTAAAAATTGCGATCACAAAGGTATTCATAAACATCTTCGGAAAGTTTAAAATACTGGTGTCTGTAAATAATTTGATGTAATTATTAAATGTATAGGTTTTCGGGAAAAATGTACTTACATAAGAACCTTTCTCTCCACGGAAACTTGTAAGGATTACCCAGAAAATCGGGAGAACCCATATAAATGCCAGTATTGCCAGGAAAATGTGAACAATCACATTTATCACTGTTTTACGGATTTTCGCCGTATTGGATGCACCACTTTTTTTCGCAGCCACTGCTGCTGTACTCGTATGTGTCGTGTTCATTACATGAATCCCTCCTCATCTTTATAGGATGCGGTATTGCGATATGTTACCAATGCTACGATCGCAAGTACAATAAATGTCATAATACCAATAACAGCACCTAAGTTATAATAGTTCTTATCAACCGTCAGCTTATACAGCCAGGTAACAAGAAGGTCTGTCTTTCCTGCCGTGGCATCCACCGGAGTAGGATTTCCACCTGACAGAAGGAAGATGACATTGAAGTTATTGATATTTCCCGTAAACTGTGTGATCAGGTACGGTGTCATAACGAATAACATGTAAGGCAATGTGATCTTAAAGAAAGTCTGTACAGCATTCGCTCCGTCGATCTTTGCTGCCTCATAAAGTTCACCCGGAATATTCTGTAAAATACCGGTTACCTGAAGTAACGTATACGGAATACCTACCCAGAGGTTAATAACAATAACCGTTACTCTTGCCCATGTTGCATTTGAAAAGAACGGTAATGCGGTATCGATCAGACCATATTTTATTAACAGCGTATTGACGATACCGGTCGGCTGTAACATGGTACGCATGATCAGCAATGATACGAACTGCGGTACTGCGATGGAAAGTACAAAACAGAATCTCCAGAATGCCTTTCCTTTTGTTTCCTTACGGTTGATGATGATCGCTAAGATCATACCGAGGATATAGTTTAATGCAGTTGCTAAGATCGCCCAGATCAGTGTCCATCCCAATACGGAATAAAACTGCTTGCCGATGCTGTCACCGAAGTTTAAAATCTTCTTGAAATTTGCCAGTCCCACCCAGTCAAATAATACCAGATGATCGTTGACTTTACTGTAGTTCGTGAACGCCATGGTAATGTTATAGATCAGTGGTAAGATCGTAAAAATTAAAATTCCCATAACCGGCGCTGCCAACAGTAATTTATATAAATTTTGATCTAACAAACTCTTGCAGTCTTCTTTAAAGTTGTTTAAGTGCTTTCCTGATTTTGCCAGCACTTCCGATTTATAAGAGCTCTTTACGGACTCTCTCCAGACAATGATAAACATTGCTGTAATATAAACTGTTGCCACTCCATACAACAGAATCAGTGCTGACTGGTCACCTGCTGTATATTCATAAATACTCTTTTTTTCGTTCCATACTTTTTCCTGCTCTCTCCATCCAAGAGATGGCAGCATAGATAAATTATAAATTCCTGACTGAATCATGTACCAGATATATGCAGCTTCTACTGCAAGAAACATGATTCCCTTTCCAATTTGTTTATGTGCAATATTTCCTAAGCCCATAATTAACAGGGAAAGTTTTGTGATTATATTTCCTTTTGCCGCCGCATTTGTAACCGTGTACGGTGTTGAAAATTCTTTATTTTTTCCTTTTTTCATTCCAGCCTTTTTCACGTTATGGGCCTCCTTTAAATCTCAATGTAGAAACATCCAGGATGCCCGTCCGGGCACCCTGGGATTTCTATCAGAAGAAATCTTTTTACTGTGCAATGTCTGTGTTCATTGTTGTATTCATATCTTCTGTTTTCTCTGCTGCGTTATCAGCTGTGATCTCACCAGCGACCAGTGCTTTACCCATGTTCTCAGCCGGTGACCAGTAGTTGCTCATTTCGCTTACTAATGGCTGCATGATAGATGTATCTGTCATAACTTTTGTAACTGCCGTAGCAATTTCATCATCTGAGATTGCAATGTTTGTATTTGTAGGAAGGATATTTCTCATATCATAATGATCTTTCTGGGCATCTTCACCTGCAAGGTAAGCCGCTAAAGCCATGGAAACCTGCATATTCTCTGTATTTGGATTAACGCCGATTGCTTTAGATCCTATGAAGGATTTCATCTGACCCTCTGTTCCTCCGATATTTACAGTAGGAAGAGCTGCAACACCCATGTTATCGCCAAGAGCTTCTTTTACAGATTCTGCATCCCATGTACCTGAGAAAATGGCATTAACGCTGCCATCACGTAAACCGGCAATACCTGCTCCGTCTGCATCATTAATGAAGTTTGGATTCTTGCAAAGGTCTACAAGATACTCAGTAACTGCTGCTGCCTTGTCACCACTAAAATCGACACCTGCTGCTGCATCAGTACCATCACCAAATAATGTACATCCGTTTGCTACATAGAAAGCCTGAATATACCAGGAGTTAGATAATGGGAAAGAAACTTTTCCTTTTTCTAACATGGTATCAAAGCTCTTAATATCATCATCTGAAAATACACTCTTATCATAGTACATAAACCATGTATTTGATGTGAATGGGAATGCTACTACTGCATCATTGTAAGTAACGGATGCCGTAATAGAATCAGAGTTTGTTGTAGTTACATAGTCAAGATAACTTCCTCCAAGCTCTGCTAATGCGTTTGCAGATACAAGATCCGGGATGTTATCATTTGCTAACATATATACATCTGCGGAGTTTTCAACATCCTGTGTAACCGTTGCTTTTGCATCACCCTCTGCACATACACCATAATTGAAAGTGATATCCCAGTTTGGATGAGCTGCGTTGAATGCGTCACACTCTTTTGCAAGCCAGCCTGTATCCTGATCTTCCTGTGGGCTCCATACTGTAATTGTACCGGACCATGGCTCATCTTCAGAATCTGCGGCTGCTGCCTCAGTACCTGCGGTATCTACGGCTGCTGCCTCAGTACCTGCTGTCTCCTCTGCTGCTGCATCACTTGTTGTGCTGTTGTCTGCTGCTGCATCGCTTCCAGCATTGTTTGCGGCTTTGTTTCCGCATCCTGCTGCCATGGTTGTCATCATAGCTGCTACCATTAATAATGACACTGCTTTCTTTTTCATTTTTTTCCTCTCCTTTTCTTTTTCCCAAAAAGTTTTCATGAACTTTGTTTTTATATAAAATGCAATCTGCACTTTATAACATAATTATCTGTGATAAACCGACGCAAGCGTCCGGATCCATGCCCTTCGCTCCTCACTCAGTTCATCGGTTCCAATCCTCCATCTCCAGTTTCTCCCGACGGTGGATGGTGCATTCATCCGCGCTTCATTTCCAAGCTTCATCAGATCCTGCATCTGTATGATCACCACATCTGCAATGCTTGCATAGGCAGCCCGGATCAGCGCATCCGGTATTTCTTCTTTATATTTGATATTCAGATACTCGTACAGATAAGCAAGCTCATAATCTGTTTTGTCCCTGAAGTAACCAACAATTGTTTCATTGTCATGCGTTCCCGCATAAACGACAAGATTGCAGTCGGTGTAATTATGTGGAAGATGTTCGTTTGCCGTATCATCCCCAAATGCGAACATCAAAATCTTGATGCCCGGCCATCCGGTTCTTGCCATCAGCTTCTTCACACCCGGTATCGGACTCTTTCCTGCGATATCCTCAACGATGATGTGTGTATCTCCGATCACTTTTTCGATTGCATCCGTAAGTTTCTTTCCAGGTCCCCTACTCCACTTTCCACTTCTTCCATCTTCTGCCTTGTTCGGTACGACATAATACTTTACGATCGCTGCAAAATGATCAAGCCGTATCACATCAAACAGCTTTGCATGTTCTAACATGCGCGCCTGCCACCAGGCAAATCCATCTTCTTCCATCCGGCTCCAGTTGTATACTGGACTTCCCCACTTTTGTCCATTCTCTGAAAATGCATCCGGCGGAGAACCTGCAACTCCTTTTGGCGTCCCATCCTCTTCCAATAAGAAAAGTTCCCGGTTTGCCCATACATCCACACTGTCTAATGCCACATAAAACGGAAGATCACCAATCAGCTGGATACCTCTGTTATTTGCATATTCTTTTAATTTTTTCCATTGTTTAAAAAATTCAAACTGGCAGAATTCATAGAACAATATGTCTGTATGTAACGTTGTTTCATACTCTTTTAATGCCTCAGGATCCCGGCTTCGAAGCGGTTCGTCCCACTTCTGCCATTCCTCATCACCAAAATGTTTCTTTAATGCAGTATAAAGTGCATAATCAGAAAGCCATCCGGCATTTTCCTCACAGAACGTTACAAAAACTTCATTTTCGATATCGAATCGTGCGAACGCCATTTTCAAAACTTTAAAGCGGTTCTCATAAATCATCGCATAATCAATATCCGCTTCATCATTTCCCCAATGGAAACTTCGGATCTCTTCCACACTAAGCAGCTTCTCCTGCACAAGATCATCCAGATCGATCAGATATGGATTCCCGGCAAATGCGGAATATGACTGATATGGACTGTCTCCAAAACTGGTTGGACCGATCGGCAGCACCTGCCAGTAACGCTGTTTTAAATCCACCAGCAGATCTATAAACTGGAATGCCGCATCTCCTAATGTACCAATTCCGTATGAAGATGGTAAACTTGTGATCGCTAAGAGGATTCCTGCTCCCCTTGCCATTCTTTTTGCATCCAATGATCTTCCCCGGTCCTTCCTCTCATTTTTTCGCTTTTTTTCGTATCTGTGATAATTTTATTACTGGAAACGTTTTTTGTCAACGAATTTGCAACTTTTAACAGCGTTTTTGCCATATTTGCCGTTTTTGCTATATCGTTTTTGTTTATTTTTACAACGAAAGCGCTCAAAAGTTTCGAAAATTTTAGTATGTCTGCTTGTCAACTTTTTGTTTTCTTTATATAATATAAAAAAATCAACTGTTTTTACTAAGGAGAGGATCTTACCCATGGCAACAATCAAAGATATTGCAACAAGACTCGGTGTTTCCGTCAGTACCGTATCAAAAGGTTTAAATGGCGCGAGTGACATCAGCGAAGAATTACGTCAGATGGTGCTTGACACTGCAGTTGAAATGGGATACGCAACAAAAAAATCAAAGAAAAAAGAAAACCGCAAGCTTGCGGTCTTTATCGAAAATATGGAATATGAAACGGAAGATCAGTTTGGCTACGATATCGTACTCGGTTTCAAACAGAATGCTTTCCGCCATAATTGGGATGTCACCGTTATTCCGGTCACACCTGCTTTTCAGCTTACAGAAAAATATGATACATACATGTTAAAGAACGGTTTCTGCGGTGCCTTTTTAGTCGGATTCGCCCTGCATGACGAATGGATGCAACAGCTTTCCCACACCACAATGCCGACTGTTCTCTTTGATAACTATATCGAAAAAAATCCGAACGTCTGCTACGTCGGCACCGATAACTATGAGGGCATCGACGCAGCCGTAGATCATCTTTATACGCTCGGCCACAAAAAAATTGCTTTCTTAAACGGTTCCCTGCACTCCATGGTATCCGAGCAGCGCCAGGAAGCATTTTATAACAGCATGAAAGCTCACGGACTGACTGTTGATGAGAAGCTGACCGCTTATGGTTATTATGTGGCAGACAGCGCAAAGTATCACGTTCCAACGTTTCTCGGCGCAGGTGCGACTGCGATCATCTGCGGCAACGATCTGATTGCTTCCGGTGTGATCGCTGAGTGTAAGCTGCGCGGTTTCCGTGTTCCGGAGGATATCAGCGTTGTCGGTTTTGATGACCTGCCGCTCTCTGCCTCCTTAGAGCCGCCGCTTACCACGGTTCGTCAGGAGCGCAATGAGCTTGGAAAATGCGCTTACGTCGTTTTAAATTCTCTGGTGCACCACATCCCGTTCTGCCGGACGCAGATCCGCGCAAGACTCATTGAAAGAGAATCGACGGCACGCTGTCAGGCAGCACCCGAGATAAAACCACTGGTGTAAAAGTGATAGATTTATAAGCAATGCTATACGGGTATAAAGAGGTGGTTTTCAGTTCTCTGACTGGAAAATTGCAGTGTCTCACTACTCCGTTTTCCGAACCGCCTCATATACGGGGCGGTTTTCTTTTGCCGGAATGCAAATCAGTAAAAACATAGCGGTAAGTTCTGCTACTGAGAGCATCAGAATGGCTGACCGATAAGACATGATCTGCCCCAGTGCTCCCGCTGCCATCTGGAATGCCACACTTCCGATCGCAAATACCATATTAAAAAATGCGTTGATACGCGCCCGCATATTTTCGGGCAGATAGCTCTGCACTGCTGTCTCACGGATGGTCGCACTTGAGATGCCAAGGGCCCCACAAAGGAAACGGTTACACAACATCAGCGGATATGGCAGATATAAAAGTAAAATATCCATCAGTCCATAGACCGTATAGACAAATTTGGTAAACGCATAGCGTTTTTTTACCGGTATTTCTTTTTTATACTGGAAAATGCCGCCAAGTCCCCTCCCGATCATTTCCGCACTTTTTAAAAATCCAAGCATTGTGACCGTAAGCCACGGCACTGTCTGGTAAAACGCTTGGATCAGTACGGTATTTCCATCTGACACACCGCTTGTGATACTCATATAAGTATAGATGTTACGAATCCCCTTTTCTTTTTTCAGATAATGAAATCCTTCCCTGATATCCTGACAGTACTGCTTCCATGTATAATCATCCTGTGCTTCTTCTTTTTCCTCATGAATCCGGCTCTCTATGACAACAGATACCATCGTGATACCAGAAACCAGATAAAAAATATGTGCCATGGATATTTTTTCATATAAAAAGGTTGCCGCCGGGGACATTGCAATGATGACAAGCGGATATATCGTATTGCTGACCGCGTATCCCTTCTGCTCCATCCCGTTCGGGATCAGATTAGGATACCATGCATCATATGCAAGGCGGTAAAACACTGAGATTGTCCCTACCGCAAGAACGAATATCAGATACAGCAGATAGTTGAACGCATGACCACTGATATAGACTCCCATCACCGCATATAATACCGCCGTTACAATATCCAGTCCGACAATCCATTTTTTCTTTCCGCCCTTGTCGATCAAAGGTGCTGCCAAAACAGAAAGAACAATGTCCGGCAAGACGCCGCAGATCAGCACCAGTGCGGACAGGAAGGTAGATCCGGTTTCATCAAATACTAAAAGGCTGATCGGCAGGTTCATGGCTTCGCCGCCCACGGCTGTTAAAATGGTTGCGATAGTGATACTGGTAAAATCTTTTGTCCAGAGTGTTTTTTGCTGGTGTGACATGCTGTTTCCTCATTTCATGTTTTGTAGTATAGCGTAAAGATTATGATGTCCGGAGCAAATGGTGGATTCCAGACATCATATATCGATTGCTACAGTTATTATATATTCCACTTTAAACTAGATAAAGCGAATTGATTTGGGAAAATCAGCACAAAAAAAGCACGCTAAAACGTACTTTTTCTGGTCTTTGCGGAAATTTGTTCACTAAACTCCAATGCCTTTTTATATTTCCGCTGTCTCATATAGGCTTCTAAGATCACATCTTTATATTGATAGAGGAATCCAAACGATTTTTCTTTTTTGAGAGCTGTGATCAGTCGTTCGATCAGATCTAAATATGCCGGATCCGCCGTAAAGTCAGGCTTTTGTTCCATGCAAAGTTCTTCATACATCAGATGCTCTGCCGTCTTATCCTTCATTTCTTTCTGTGAAAGTAACAGCTTCATTTTTGCAAGATATCGGTCTGCCTCCCTTGTATTTCCAAGGCGCAAATGTAACCATCCCTTTTTATGACAGTGCAGAAAATCTTCTGACCGGACACGATTTAAACAGGCAAGCGCTTCCTCATATCTTCCGACTGCCAGATAGGTTGCGCCCATATTATAATATAATCCCTGCTCGTATTCTTTCCACCAGCCAGTATTCTGCAACATTCTTCTGGTGCGCTCATAATAGACGGTCATCATTTCATCCATATTGACACATGCATATGCGCTTCCATTCATAAAATAATAATCCGCCAGTGCATATACATTTCCCTCTTCTAATGCTGCTGTCACAAAACGGTTCTCCATCCGGTGAATTGCGTCGTATTCTGCCTGTTCATAATAACCGGAAATCAGACAGCTCATGCCAAGCGTGTTCTGCAGTCCGTGCTGTACTTTCTGATACCACTCCATTTTCTCTGCCGGATCTTTTGTGAGTCTTGAACAGACCAGACTGTAATAGGCATACTGTTTTTCATCCATGCAGTCTTCTAACTGCGCCAAAGTGCTGACATTCTCATTCAAAAAATTCTGTATGTCATTTCCATCCGCTTCTTTTTTCATCAAACTTTCGATAAAACTTTTATCTAATTCTTTCCACGCGCTCTCACTGTAATAAATTGCGGACACCAGTCTGATATCGATTGTAAGCGGTGACATCAAAAGCCTGTCCCATTTTCCGGCAAGTTTTTTCCATACCGTTTCATTTTCCAGCCCATATTGCAGATTGTAAAAAAATTCATCCATCTGTTTCCTGCTCTCAGTAAGAAACGCAGAATCTGTCTCATAATTGATTTCAAGTCTTGCAAAAAGCTGCTTTAAAATTGCCATATCCGGCTCCGCCGATCCACGCTCGATTTTACTTAAATACGAAACCACACAGATGCCATAGCAGACTTCTTTCTGCCCCTTTCCCTGTCTGATCCGCTCCGCGCGCAAAATCATCCCTGCCGGATTTTTTTCTTTTCTATTCATGCTTATTTTCCAAATTTTTGTCTCTGTGAACTATCTATTGTCTTTATAAAGCCCATTGGATTTTTCTGTTATAAAATTGCCTCTTAAATCGGCGCAAGCAGGTACTCACACAAAATCTGATATAATTTTTGCGGTTCAACCGGTTTTGCAATATGTGCATTCATGCCCGCTTCCTTGCATTTTCTCACATCTTCCAGCGTATCGTCTGCACTCAATGCTATGATCGGAATGATCTGCGCATCCGGCTTTGCAACCTTCCTTATCGCTCTCGCCGCAACAAAACCGTTCATGTTTGGCATCTGGATATCCATCAGTATCGCATCAAAATGATAGGGTTCTTCCACTTTAAACTGCTCTAATGCCGCTTTTCCATCCTGCACACTGACGACGTTCACTGCGACATGCTCTAAAATCCTTTTGCTGATCTCAATATCTAACGGATGATCTTCTACAAGCAGGATTCTCTTCCCCCGTAAAATATTCTGCATCTCCTCCGCAGAGCGGTGCGCTACTTCAATTTCCGGCTGTATCTCTGCAATCTCGATCTCTAAGTGAACCTTTATCTCCGTGCCCTTCTGCGGCTCACTTTTCACTGCGATTGTTCCTCCCATCAGGTCAACGATGCTCCTTACGATCGCAAGTCCGAGTCCCGCTCCGTTTCCACGCTCGCCCTGATTCACGCTCTCCTGCGTAAATGGCTGGAACAGGATCTGCTGAAACTCTTCGCTCATTCCCATTCCATTATCCGACACTACATAATCTGCACAGAAATGATCATTATGAGTTGCATAATTACAGATACGGAATGTGACCTCCCCGCCCTCCGGTGTAAACTTCACTGCGTTGGAGAGCAGATTAAAAAATATCTGGAAAAACCGCACCGGATCAACCATCATATTAATGTTGATCTCCTCATGCGGCATATGAAATCGGATCCATTTGCGCTCACACATCGGCTCCATCATATTTTCCACTTCATTTAAAAATTCCGTAAACGAATACGGCTTGGGATGAAGATGGAACTTTCCGTTTTCGATCTTAGACATATCCACCAGATCATTCAAAAGTCCCATCAGAAATTCACTCGCGCCGCGTATCCGGTTTAAGCACTCTTCCATCCGCTCCGGATGTTCCGTCTCTTCAAGTCCTAACGCCGTTGCCCCCACGATCACGTTCATCGGTGTCTTGATCTCGTGACTGATGCGCGACAAAAACTCTGTTTTTACTTCTGCAACTTCCTCTTTCGCTGCATCCCTCTGCACCTGCATGCGCCGCAGACGCACCGTGTCAAACAAAAACAATCCCACAAGTGCCACGATCAGTACTGCGATCAACATTGTCTGTTCCATAACAAAACCCCCAGTGGTTTCTACTCTTCATAAATGACTGCCTGTTTTCCGGCAATCTTATAAGGATAATTTTACCATAGGGGTTTGGTGGGGTGCAACTGGATTAGGGGGAGAAATCACTTTAACTTTCTGTTGCAGATACACTTGTCAAATGTTTGAAATATGATTTATTTTCATTCTTTTCCAAGCACTCCCAGCACTTTGTGCAGCAGCCGGTACAACTCATCAGCATCTTCTTTCTCCAGACACACGCAGCAGCCCATTTTTTTTGGCACCAGAACGGCATCCTCTTTCAGCTTTTCGCCGAGTTCTGTGATCGTCACATTTAACACACGCTCATCCTCACTGTCCCTTGCGCGTACAAGATAGCCTTTCTGCTCAAGCTTTTTCAGGACAGGCGTGAGTGTGCCAGAATCCAGATATAAAAGTGCTCCCATATCTTTCACGCTGATCTGTCTGTGTTCCCAGAGCACCATCATCGCGATATACTGCGTGTATGTCAGGTCAAGCTCATCTAAAAAAGGCTTGTACTTGCGCACGATCTCTTTGGAACAGGCGTAAAGTGGAAAACACAACTGGTTTTCCAGTTTTAATGCATCGTATTTATCTGGCATGATAATCCTCATTTCTACCGGCACACCATTCTGCAATCCAGATTATTCCCAGACGATGTACCAGTTCACAGTCAGCTCTTTCTAATTCAGATGTTCCTCGATAAAGCTGCGCATTGCGTCTTTCGGCTGGAATCCAACCGTTCTTGCCACTTCCACGCCATCTTTTAACACGATGACTGCCGGGATGCTGACAATGCGGTACTCCTGTGCAAGTCCCATGTTTTCATCGGAATCTGCGTTGTAAAACTCTGCCTTGCCGGAGAGTTCCTCGGATAATTCTTCCATCACCGGTGCTAACATCTGGCACGGTCCGCACCATACTGCGGAAAAATCAACAACTGCTGCACCTTTTTTTGCCTCATTTAAATCGTTATTTGTAATTTTCTTTACCATAATATTTTCCTTTCCTGCGCAGTTCTTTGCGCATGACACACTGTTTTTTGTGATATATTTGCTGTAAAATACATTCCGGTTTTAGCCCCACACATTTCTGTTCATGCGGGCTGCCTCTTTACTGCTTCCCGGCTTCGCGTTTTTTCGCATCCAGATAAGCCACTGCGGATAATGCCGCAACATTGCCCTGTCCGGCTGCTTTGATATACTGATACGGTGTTCCCGTAATATCTCCACAGGCGAAAAGTCCCGGAATATTTGTCTCCATCGACAGATTGACCTTTACATGATTTCCGTCTAATTCCAGACCCGGCACAAGCTGTTTCGGGGATACGGCATCCCGCAGTACAAAAACGCCATCCACAAGGTACTCCCCCTGCTCTGTGCGAAGTCCCCCGGCTTTCTTTTCACCAAAGATCTCCTTCGGACGTTCTTTTATGACCGTTACCTGCTCTGATACGCCAGGTACATCCTGATACATTGGAAAATAAAGTACCTCTGCTGCCACTTCCGCAAGAAAGTCCGCTTCGTGTTCCGCGTCTTTTCCGTAACCGATGACGGCAACCTTCTTTCCTTTATAAAAGCATGCATCACAGGTCGCACAGTAGCTGACACCCCGTCCTAACATCTCTTCCTCGCCCGGAAGTGTTTTGCCTGAGACAACGCCGCACGCTAAGATCACACTCTTTGCCTCAAGCACTTCCTCGCCTGCCTGGATTGCAAAATAGTCGCCCATCGCATAGACTGTGCCGATCCGGCTGTCCGTAATATCGATCTCCATCATGGCAAGCTGCTTTTCAAACGCCTTCGCCATATCCGCTCCGGTCACCGCCGGGAGTCCCGGATAGTTCATGATCTGATGCGCCTTGCTGACCTTGTCGCTCATCTGCTTTTTCCCGATCAGCAAAATATTTTTATTTCTTACCTTTGCCGTCAACGCAGCAGAAACGCCGCCAGGTCCGGTTCCGATAATCGCTATGTCTGCTCTCTCCATTTTTCTCTCCATTTCAAAATAATTGTTTTAAATTTAATTGTGTGCAATCTTTACGTTTTTTATCTTACAGGAAGATACCATCACTTGTCAAGTAAAAAAAAGAACCGTGAGATTATTTTCTCACAGTTCTCTTTTCCTATACGTTATTTTATTTTGCTGTAAACTTGTATACTTTCGACCTTGTTACCCATGTATCACGCTCCGTCGGATAATATTTCGAATCCATCAGACAGTATTTGGAGCCTTTTTTCAGTTTCAGATTTTTTTATACGCTCACACTTCTCCCTCTTTCAATATCTTTTTAATGTTGAGGAAAAATAATGTCGCTGCAACTGTCACCGAAATAAAATCCGAAACCGGCTCTGCAAAAAAAACGGCAAATACTTTATCCGCAAAGAAATGCGGCAGGATATAAATCAACGGAATCAGCAGGATAATCTTTCGCAGACACGCAATAAACAATGAGATTTTCGCCTGTCCGAGTGCCATGAATACCTGCTGCACCGCAAGCTGGATTCCGAATACTCCGGTCGCTGCCATATAGATGCGCAGTGCCCATTTTGTCATTTCAAATAATTCCTGTGAACTGCTGTTGAACAGATGCACAAAAAATCCAGGTGCGATTTCCACCGCCAGACAGAAGATCATCGTGTATGTAAAACTGCAGATCATAAGCAGACGATATGCCTTTTTCACACGATCCATCTTTTTTGCTCCATAATTAAAACTCATGATCGGCTGCGCTCCCTGTGCAATTCCCTGCACCGGCATAAACTGAAGCTGCATAATACTGCTTAAGATCGTCATGGCTCCGACCGCCACATCACCGCCGTAGCGTGATAAAGATGCGTTAAATGCAATATTGATTGCGCTCTCCGTCGCATTCATGATAAAAGGCGATACACCAAGTGCACATACCGGCAAAAGTACGGAGGCTTTCGGCTTAAAATACTTTGTCTTTATTTTCAGCTTTGTCTGTTTGCCCGTCAGAAAAAGGATGACCCATACCGCTGAAATTGCCTGTGAGATCACCGTTGCAAGCGCGGCTCCCTGCACACCCATGTCAAATGCGAAAATAAAGACCGGATCTAAAATAATATTGCAGACTGCCCCGATCAGAACCGTTTTCATACCGACTTTGGAAAATCCCTGTGTATTGATAAAGGAATTTAATCCCATCGTAAGCATGACAAACAAAGTCCCTTTTCCGTAAATGTTCAGATAAGAAAGTGCATACGGCAGCGTATTGTCACTTGCACCAAACAGCATCAGAAGCGGCTCCGCTGCAAACTGCAGTACCACAACTAAAATCAATGCGATCACGATCAATGCCATGGTACAGTTGCCGAGTATCTCCTCCGCCTCATCATTTTTGCCTTTTCCCATGAAAATAGCAACACGCGGCGCCCCGCCATACCCGATCAGACCGGAAAATGCCGTGACAATCATCAGAATCGGGAAGCAGAGTCCAAGACCGGTCAGTGCCACGCCCCCGTTTTCCGGGATATGACCGATATAAATACGATCCACCAGATTGTAAAGAAGATTGACGAGCTGTGCGATCACAGATGGTACCGCCAAGGTCAGCAAAAGTCTGCCGACGCTTCCCTCGCCGAGATTAATTTCATTTTTTGACTGTTTCATTTATATCCTCTTTTCCTGAACTTATTTTTAACCATGTAGCTATAAAAAACTGCTTCCAGTTTCTCTGTTTATAAATCATGTGTTGCAGCAAATTTTTCCAGAATCTTTTTCTGCTTATAATGATAATAAATGATCATCCCCACCGCGCTGACCAGCCATGTAATTGGGTAACATGCCACGATCTGTGAGAGTGTGCCATCCGGTACGATCCAGGTGACCCATACGACACGCAGCACACAGATACCGATCATCGTCATTGCCGTCGTCACGATCACATGCCCCTGCGCGCGCAGTGCGCCGGAATATACTTCGATAAACACAAACAGAAAATAGGTCGGCGATATGATCTGCATCATGCTAAGACCAATTTCCACTACATTCGCATCTGTGGTAAATATGCCAAATAAAAATCTTCCCGCCGACATTAAGATCACACTCAGAAGAATCGCAGTTACAAGTGCCATGCCAAGACATTCCCTTGTTCCTTTGCGGACGCGGTCCATTTTTCCGGCACCAAAATTCTGACCAACGAACGTGGTCGCAGCGATTCCAAACGCACTGTTGATCATCCAGAAAAGGCTGTCTATTTTGCCAAATGCAGCCCATGCCGCCATTGTGTCAACGCCAAATCCGTTTAACGCAGCCTGCACGATCACGTTTGAAATACTGTACATGCTCGACTCGATACCGGTCGGCAGTCCGATGGCGAGCATATTTTTCAGCACACTTTTATGGATCCTGATTTCGCGTGGAATTAACTTTAAGCCGGCAGTATGATACATTAATGCCACACTGACGAGCACAGCGCTGATCCCCTGCGCGATCAGTGTTGCCACTGCCACGCCAAGGACTCCCATTTTAAATCCAAGCACCAGCACCAGATCCAGAATAATATTGACGATGCAGCAGATGATCAGAAAATAAAGCGGACGTTTCGAATCGCCGATTGCACGTAAGATTGCCGCTCCCATATTGTAAACAAAAATAAATAAGAGTCCCGCAAAATAAATCCGCACATAAAGTGTCGAGTCAGGCAGCAGATTTTCCGGCGTATTCATCCATTTTAAAACCATACGTGTCATAACAACACCGATCACTCCGGCAATGATACCGCCTGTGATTGCAAATGCATATGCCGTGTGCAGTGCCTTATGCAGCTGTTCCTCATTTTTTGCCCCAAAATGCTGGGAGATCATAACTGTTGCGCCGGCAGATAATCCGGTAAAAAATCCGACCACCAGATTGATGATCTGACCGGACGAACCGCTGACGCAGGATAGTGCCTCTTTTCCGACAAACCGCCCGACGATCACCGCGTCCACCGTATTGTAAAGCTGCTGGAAAAATGTTCCCACCAGTATCGGGAAAAAGAATAATAAAAGCTGTTTCCAGATGACTCCCTCTGTGATTTTATTTTCCATTGTATCTTTTGCTGACATAAAAATCTCCATTCTTGCGCAGCTTTCTGCGCATCTCAAGTTTGTGCGCAAGCACAAATCTTGCGTGTGAAAAATCTTATTTTTCACACTATTGCCTCACTTCTTGATTGTTCTTTACAAATGAATTTATTTTTTTCCGCAGATCAGATCATAACTCTCTGCGATCATCCGTCTGATTTCCTCATCCGGTATGCTTCCATCCAGAATAACGGTATTCCAGTGTTCCTTGTTCTGATGATATCCCGGAATCACCGCTGCATATGCCTCCCGCCAGAAATCGCGCCACTGCGGATCAACTTTTATATTTATGCGCATCTGTCCTTCGTACTCATAAGTCCAGAGAAATGCCTTTTTGTTCTTTTTATACCGCACCAGAATCCAGTTTGGATCGTGGAACGGTGTGTCCTGATAGACATCTTTAAATGTCATGCCAAAAGATAATGCTTCCTGTCTGGTTGTCATGGACTTTCTTCCTTTCTTTTATCTTCGGATTTTACGGATAATTGTACTCAAAATACGTTCTAAAAAATGTCCTGCCATAGGTAGTCCAGTAAATCCGCTTTTTAATAATAGTAATCCGGCTCCCATAGAAAACAGAAAAGATGCCGCTATCTCTATTACTATTTTCCGGTCAAATTTTAATTTGCAGATCAGACATTGTATACAGATGCTGATACACCAGACAAACGCTGTAACCGGTATGGACAAATACAAATCTAATCCCCAGTGCATGAAAAGAACACCGCTAAATGTCTGCATCATCATACGCTGCGGGATTTCCATACAGACACCATCTAACGCATAAAGCAATAATTCTTTTCCGCGTGGGATTTCCGCAACCTGATTTATGGAAATGACAATAGCTGACAATAATACTGTAACAGCCAGAATCATCCAGTTTTTCCAATCAGCAAGACTATGATAATTCCATAATTCCAGTCTGTTGTATTTTAAGATGAAAACTAATGGTATCACAGATGCGGCTATTACACTATAGCGTTCCAAAAATTTTACTTTTGACTTTTCCACACATATCTGTATCAGAAAATTAAGCCCAAACCATACTCCTGACAGCAAAATTCCTGAAACTAAAGTTAAAATTATATAAATCATCTTTATTACTGCAGCTCCCGCTCCACCCACGGAATATGTTCCACATCAGCTACCCTGTTTTCCTCTCCTGTGCTATATACAATGACGAAACCTTAAGTCCTGTCTGTTGCAGTACATATGCCTTTATCTGCTCATAAGCTGCTTGTCTCCGCTTCGATCCGTGCCAGACAAAGGTCCCCCGAACCTTTAGCGCCCCTTAAATTCAGATAAATCCATATCCTCCAGGGAGAAGTCCACCTTCACTTTTCTACTGTCGACCAGTCTCCGTTCCACTTCGGTCCGCGCTGAGCAAAGATCCACCGGACCTTTAGCGCCCTTGGAAAGTAAGACTACAGTCTCCACATGTGTAGTATTCCCAAACTGATCCACCGCCCTTACCTTGCAAAGCTCATATCCGCCCTCACAAAGCATCTTAAGATCCCTCGCTAACGTCGCCGAATCACAGCTTACATACACGATCCGCTCCGGCTGCATCTTAAGCATCGTCTCCAGACATACACCATCGCACCCCTTTCGCGGCGGATCGACCACGATCACATCCGGGTGCAGCATATCTGCATCTGTGTCTTTCTTTTTTTCATAAAATGCCGGCAGCACTTCCTCTGCTTTTCCTACAAAAAACTCAGCATTATTGATACCGTTGAGCGCCGCATTATTCTTCGCGTCCTCGATTGCCTGTGGGACGATCTCCACCCCATAAACTTTTCCCGCTTTCTGTGCAAGAAAAAGTGAAATCGTGCCGATGCCGCAATATAGATCCCACACGGTCTCTTTTCCTGTCAGTCCCGCATAGTCGAGCGCAAGGCTGTAGAGTTTTTCCGTCTGGACAGGATTGACCTGATAAAATGACTGCGGTGAAATATGGTATGCGACCGCTGTATCAGTCAGTGAAAAATCCTTCGTATCGCGTAGATGGATCATATCGGTAATGTATGGATCGCCCCAGATACATTTCGTCACATCCCCGAGGATCACATTTGTTTTCTTCGTATTCTGATTGATGGAAATGCTCTTCATTCCCTCGATGGCTGTCAATCTGTCGATCAGTTTTTCCACTTTAGGAAGACTATTTCCATTGATAATCACACAGACCATAAGCTCTTTTGTGGAAAACCCATAGCGGATCAGGACATGACGAACCAGCCCCTTACCTGTATTTTCATCGTAAGATGCCACATGACATTCTTTCATATAAGAAAGGACTTCATTTAAAATAATCTGATTTTCCTCCACACCCAGTTTACAGTCATTGACCGGGATAATACTGTGGGTACGCGCTGCATAAAAACCGGCAACCGGATTCCCATCTTTATCCGCACCGATCGGAAACTGTGCCTTGTTCCGGTAGCGGTATGGCTCTTTCATCCCCACGACAGGAAGCATGATTCGGTCGATCAATTCCGGCGCAAAACCGCCAATACGAATCAGATTTCCGCGCACTTTGTTCTGCTTAAATTCCAGCTGCTTTTCATAATCCAACGCCTGTATCTGACATCCGCCGCATCTCCTGTGAAGTTCACACTGTGGTGTCACACGAAATTTAGACGGCGATAAAATCTGCTCCACTCTCGCATAACCATAATTTTTCTTCATCTTTGTGATGCGGGCTTCGATCTCATCTCCAAGCACCGCATCTTTAACGAAAAAGGTCATGCCATCGTATTTTCCGATTCCTTCGCCGTCCACGCCCATATCTTCGATTTTCAGTTCTATGATATCATTTTTCTGCATAATTATAATTTCCCGGAGCGTCTGATATTGCTCTCAAGCAGACGGTTGTACCCCTGCCATTCCTGATTATTTTCCGGCACGTTGTTAAAGATTTCGCGCACCGTCTCCATCTTTGCATCGATATTATCCGCAAAACTGAGTGCTAATGCCTCCGGCAGCGCCGGTTTTTTCGGTGAACCAAACTCTAACTCGCCGTGATGTGCTAAAATACAGTGCTTTAACTCGCTTGCCAGTCCCTTTGGAAAATCCGGGATCGTGCGGATCCTGTCACCGACCATCTCGGTTCCGATAATAATATGTCCTAAAAGCTGACCGTCATCCGTGTAATCATTTTCCGGGAATGTGGAAAGCTCCTCTAATTTTCCGATATCATGGAAAATAGCTGCCGTGATCAAAAGATCGCGGTTTAACATCGGATAACAGCCTGCAAAATAATCACAGTGCTTTGCCACACTTAAGCTGTGCTCAAGCAGACCACCGACAAATCCGTGGTGCACAGTCTTTGCAGCAGAGTGGAATTTAAAGCGTTTTTCAAAATCTGTATCTTCCACAAAAAAGCTCTCTAACAGCTTCTTTAAATGCACTTCTTTGATGCTCGCAATCAGGCCTTTTAACTCCTCATACATCTGGTCGATATCCTTATCGCTGACCGGAAGGTAATCTTTTGGATCATACTCCCCTTCCTGCACCTTGCGGACACGCTTTACATTCAGCTGTAAATTGCCCTGAAAGCTGGTGATATCACCCATTACGGCTATGTAATCCAGTGAATCGAACTCGTCGATTCCAACAGAACCAGGCTCCCAGATCTTCGCATCCAGTGTGCCCGTTTTGTCCTGTAAGATCAATGTATCATAAGGTTTTCCTGCCTTTGTCAGTGCAGACTGTTTTACTTTACATAGATAGATTTCATTAATTCGCTCGCCCTCTCTGAGGCTCTCAATATACTTCATACTACTCCTTATTCCTGCTTTTATTTTCTAAAATTATTATGCCTGTATCCGCATTTCTGCTTCTAAAACGCATACCGGTGTCCACATTTCTGTTTCTGACATGCATGGCCGCATCCGCATTTCTGCTTCTAAAATACATGCCTGTATCTGGTTCACATCTCTATGGCAGTACACTGACTTCTACCGTGCAGATGATTTCCGTATAACCTTCCGGTCCCTGCCGCTCAATCTTCACTTCCACCGTATCTTCCGGCTTTAACGAAAGCAGTTTTTTCTCATAATTTTCTGCCGTAAGAATCTCATCCCCGTCAATTTCCGTGATGACATCCCCGCTCTGAAGTCCGGCAGCCATTGCCGGTGAATCCATACATACATCCTTGATATATGCACCCTTCGGTATCTCATATTCACGTTCGATCGCGGCTGTAACCGTTGTCACTTCAAGCCCAAAGTAAGGGATATCCTGTCCGTTTGACAGCATCTCGATCAATGCTTTTAACTCGGAAATAGAGATCGCTGTCAGCGTATTTTCATCCCCCGCACTGCTGTATCCCTGCATCACGATTCCAATGATCTCGCCATCTACATTGACAAGTGCTCCGCTTCCGTTGCTGCTTCCTACAATATCTGTCGTAAACACACTGTAATTATGATCTATCGTAGAAATACTGTTCGTGGTGGATGTAATATTTCCAGTCAGGATTGAATAATTGGTTCCAAGCGGACTTCCGATCGCGATCGCGATCGTTCCCTGCGTAACAGTCAGTGAATTTCCAAGAACTGCAACTGCGATCGCATTCTTTGTACTTTCGGTAAGTTCTGACGCCTTTACGCTTAACACAGCTATCCCTGTATTGCCATCGTATTTTTTCATTTCAGCTTTCACGACAGCATCATTAATAAATGTGACATAGATTTCCTGTGCATCCGCAATCGCCTTGCGTTCTGTTAAAACCAGCAGTTCCCTGCCATTTTCCGCTACAATGATACCGGAAGCCTGCCCCTTACTCTCATATGGGTTATTAAACCAGTCGGTATCGCTCTTCACACCGGTTACCGTCACGATAAACTTGTTTGCTTCTTTTCCAACCGCATACAATTTATTCTGAAGTTTCTGAAAATCGGCAAGTTCAAGTTCCTGCATTTCATTGTTTGGAACATCCCCAGTGTTATGTTCCGTTTCCGGTTCATCCGTCTGCTCCTGCTGACTGTTTCCCGCTTCTTCTGTCTCCTGCTGCCCGTTTTCCGGCTCTTTATTTTCTCCCTGCTGTCCGTTATTCTCTGTGTCCTTTTGCTCTGTCGATTCCTGCGTATCGTCCTGTCCGCTTTCTTCCGTTTCTGTCACATCATCCTTCGGAATCGTAACGACAGGCTTCTCCTCCGGGTAAAACCAGTTTGAAAACTCCGGCTGCAATAAACTAAACACCAGTGCTGCCACCGTACCAAAAATAACGGCAAGCACTACGGTAAACAATGCTTTTTTTATAAGACGTTTTTTTTTCAACGGCTTCTCCTTGATCTGCTCATTAATAAAAGAAAAGCCACCCTTCTCTTTCTCCTGCATGATTTTCCCTTCCTTAACAAAAATGAAAACCGCACCTTATTTATTATAGTTTGAATCACATACGCTTGCAACACTATTTTTGCATTTCCGGCTTTCCTTCCCCCAATTAATGGGATATAATGTGAATAAGCAATGAGCAGTGCCAAAAATCAACCACAAGGAATTATAAATCTTATGAATGAAAAAGTTTTAAAAACATTAGAATATAATAAAATCATTGCCCGCTTAGCGGAGCACGCCTCAAGTGAGGATGCAAAGAAACGTTGTCTCTCCCTCACACCGGGCACAGACATCAATGAGATCAATCTTTTACAGTTACAGACCAAAGATGCGCTAAACCGTCTCTTTAAAGGCGGCCGCATCTCTTTTTCCGGTGTCCATGATATCCGTGACTCCCTTAAACGTTTAGAGATCGGTGCAGCCTTAAGCATCACGGAGCTTTTGCGCGTCTGCTCTCTCCTTGAGGCAGCCAAACGTGCAAAAGCATTTTCCCGCGCCAGCATCGGACATACCGGACCGGACCGTCCTGTTTCAGCAGATGAGACAGACGAACTTCCGGTTGATTCCCTGACCGGATTTTTTGACCAGATCGAACCACTCACACCATTATGTGACGAGATCCGCCGCTGCATCTTATCGGAGGACGAGATCGCGGACGATGCCAGCAGTACGCTCCGCTCCATCCGCAAATCCATGCGTGGCATGAACGATAAGATCCGTGCACAGATGAACTCGATGATCAACAATACAACTACACGCAGTTATTTGCAGGATGCCGTCATTACGATGCGTGACGGCCGCTATTGTCTGCCGGTCAAAGCCGAAGCAAAATCACAGGTTCCGGGTATGGTGCACGACCAGTCATCTTCCGGTTCCACACTCTTTATCGAACCGCTCGCTGTTGTAAACTTAAACAACGAATATAAAGCTCTTCTTATGAAAGAAAAAGAAGAAATTGAAGTCATTCTCGCCAACTTAAGCAACTTAACGGCAGGATACTCCATGCAGCTTCATACTGACTACAATATACTCACCGAACTTGATTTTATTTTTGCAAAAGCAGCTTTCGCTCAGACTTACAACGGTGTTGCTCCGACTTTCAATACCGACGGACGTATCAACATCAAAAAAGGGCGGCACCCGCTGCTCGACACCAAAAAAGTTGTACCGATCGATGTACGTCTCGGAGAAGATTTTACGCTTCTGATCATTACCGGTCCAAACACCGGTGGTAAAACTGTCTCCTTAAAAACAGTCGGTCTTCTGACATTGATGGGGCAGGCAGGACTTCATATTCCGGCTTCTGAGCGTTCGGAACTCGGAATCTTTGAGGAAGTGTTTGCTGATATCGGAGATGAGCAGAGTATTGAACAGTCTTTAAGTACTTTCTCCTCCCATATGACAAACATTACACGCATTTTAAGTCAGGTAAATGACCGTTCCCTCGTGCTTTTCGATGAGCTTTGTGCCGGAACCGATCCGACGGAAGGTGCAGCACTTGCAATTTCTATTTTGTCAAAATTAAAACTATACGGTGCACGTGTCATGGCAACCACGCACTACAGTGAATTAAAAGTATTTGCCTTGCAGACTTCCGGTGTGGAAAATGCCTGCTGTGAATTTGACGTTGAATCATTAAGTCCGACTTACCGCCTGTTGATCGGTATTCCCGGAAAAAGTAATGCGTTTGCAATTTCCACCAAACTTGGTCTGGGTGAGGATATCATCGAGGATGCCAAAGGACGGATCAGCGAAAATGATATGAATTTCGAGGATCTTTTAGCAGATCTTGAAAAGAGCCGCATCACGATTGAAAAAGAACAGCTTGAGATCAACCAGTATAAAGAAGAAATCCAGAAATTAAAAGAACAGCTTGAACAGAAACAGGAACGTTTAGACGCAAGCCGTGACAAGATCCTGCGCGAGGCAAACGAGCAGGCTTACAATATCATCAAAGAAGCAAAAGACCTTGCCGATGAAACGATCCGTAATTTCAATAAATATGGCACCGCACATGCCCCGGTCAGCGAAATGGAAAAAGAGCGCACTAAACTGCGCGATAAGATGAACAACGCACAGAAAAAAATGTCTGACCAGAAAAAGAATGCTGCTCCAAACCATAAAGTTCCCAAAAAACTCCGCATTGGCGACCGCGTGAAAGTCATCAGCATGAATCTAAACGGAACCGTTCACTCCCTGCCAAACGCAAAGGGTGACCTTTATGTACAGATGGGTATTTTACGTTCTCTTGTCAACATCAATGACCTGATCCTGTTAGAGGAAGAAACTTCCCCGACCAGCAAAAAATACGGTCGTACCAGTGCCGGCAAGATCAAAATGAGCAAGTCTGCATCCGTCTCCACAGAGATCAACCTGATCGGCAAGACCACAGACGAAGCGATCGCTCTTTTAGATAAATACTTGGATGATGCCTACCTTGCACACATTCCGTCCGTGCGTATCGTCCACGGAAAGGGAACCGGTGCACTGCGCAACGCCGTACAGGCACATTTAAAACGTTTAAAATATGTGAAATCATTCCACCTCGGAGAGTATGGCGAAGGTGATGCCGGCGTAACGATTGCCGAATTTAAAGACTGATTTCAGACAAAAAGTAATTTCAGTAAGACAGATTTTATCTGATCCCATGCACAAAGCACTGCCGAAGCAATACCATTTCGTCTGATTTACAAACAGAATAACAACTAACAGGAGGTAATTTTATGGCAGCAAAACAAAAAATACTGATCGTCGATGATGATAATAATATTGCAGAACTGATCTCTCTTTATCTTACGAAAGAGTGTTTTGATACAAAAATTGTAAATGACGGTGAAGAAGCCTTAAAAGCATTCGAACAGTACAATCCGAACCTGATCCTTCTTGATCTGATGCTTCCGGGCATCGACGGCTATCAGGTATGCCGCGAAGTCCGTGCAAAAGCAAACGTGCCGATCATCATGCTCTCCGCAAAGGGTGAGATTTTTGATAAAGTACTCGGTCTTGAACTTGGAGCAGATGATTATATCATGAAGCCGTTCGATTCCAAAGAACTTGTTGCCCGCGTCAAAGCCGTTTTGCGCCGTTACCAGCCGGTCAAAATTGAAGAACCTGCTCCTGAATTAAAATGCGTAAAATACCCGGATCTGATCGTCAACTTATCCAACTACTCTGTTATTTATAAGGACAATCCTATCGACATGCCGCCAAAGGAATTAGAGCTTTTATATTTCCTTGCATCCTCGCCAAATCAGGTATTTACCAGAGAACAGCTTCTCGACCATATCTGGGGCTATGAATACATCGGCGACACCCGCACCGTGGATGTCCATGTAAAACGCCTCCGTGAGAAAATAAAGGACAATGACAGCTGGAGTCTCTCGACTGTCTGGGGAATCGGTTATAAGTTCGAGGTTAAAAATATATGAAACGAACACTCTACCCGAAGCTGCTCGGCGGCTATCTGATCTATGGACTGATCTGTTTTATTATTATTTCAACCTTTGGTTACCATATTACTTTTAACTTCTTAGAGCGCCGGGATGCCTCGACGCTCTATCGGGAGTCTGCGCTGATTTCCTCCAATTATGCAGAGAATTATTTCAAACGTTCCACAACATTAGAAGAAATGAAAACGCAGCTCTCCACTTTAAGCACTTACCTCTCCAGTGAGATCTGGATCATTGATAAGCAGGGACAGATTCTTTTAAATACAGCTTCTGCCACCTCTCCGGCAGAAAATACAGAACCGGAAGTGATCCCCGATTTTGACGTGACTGATTTTGGAAATAAATATTACCGCACCGGAAACTTTTACGGTCATTTTGACTCAGAAACATTAAGTGTGTTTTCACCGATCACTGTAAATTACAAAGTACGAGGCTATGTGATCATACATAAACCTGTCAGCTCCATCGTCAATTTATCCAACCTGCTGACCAATCTTTCCTATCAGACGTTTGCACTTTTATTTCTGGCAGCGTTTGTTGTTTTAGCACTCTTTACCTGGATCGTCTATATCCCGATCCGCAAAATTGCCAAAGGCGCCAATGAATATGCCGCCGGAAATTTTGAGGCAAAGATCGATGTCCACTCCAATGATGAGATCGGTTATCTTGCTGCCTCGCTCAACTATATGGCAAATGAATTAAACACCCTTGAGGAGGATCAGCGAAAATTTGTCTCCAATGTCTCACATGACTTCCGCTCTCCGCTGACCTCGATCAAAGGCTACGTAGAAGCAATGCTTGACGGAACAATCCCGGTTGAAATGCAGGATAAATATTTAAACATCATCCTTTTTGAGACAGAACGTTTGAACAAACTGACAAAAAGCCTTCTGGAATTAAACAAATTCGGCTCACACGGTGTTATGTTAGACATCACCAGTTTTGATATCAATCACACAATCCGCATGACCGTACAGACCTTTGAGGGAACCTGTATGGAAAAACATATCAGTTTTAACCTGATCTTAAGCGGTGAGACACTGTTTGTCTCTGCTGATTTCAGCAAAATTCAGCAGGTGCTTTATAACCTGATCGACAATGCACTCAAATTCAGCCATGCAAATTCATCGATCACGATCGAGACGACCGAAAAAAATGAAAAGGTCTTTGTTTCCGTCAAAGACACCGGAATTGGTATTCCAAAAGACAGTATCAAGAAAATCTGGGAGCGTTTCTATAAAACCGATCTTTCCCGTGGGAAAGACAAGAAAGGAACCGGTCTTGGTCTTTCCATTGTCAAAGAAATCATCCAGGCTCACGGAGAAAACATCAACTGTATCAGCACGGAAGGCGTTGGTACGGAGTTTATCTTTACGCTGCCGTTGGCGAAAGAGCAGGAGGAGCATGCCTAGTGCATGCTCCTCGGATATCCAGTCATTGCCCCTTCTATTTCACCCTTTGTTAATTTTGATAAATAAACATCTCTCAATTTTTCTTCTTTCTTTGATAATTTTGAAAGTTTTTCTTTATACATTATTAAATCTTCTTTTGTCATTTTCTCCTATACCATAAATCTATCGTATTAAATATATCTTTTTACACTTAATTATAAATATTCTGTTACAATGTACACTCTGATGCTTCGGTCTGCATATCTGATTGTGTAGTATTTCATCCACGGCTTGTCTATGGATGGATAGCCCGTGTTTCCCATTTGTTTCTCATCCATTTTCTGCAGCCTCCTTTAACATTTTCATCAATCGTTATCTGACTTTCCAGGCATTTCCCCTCGAATCAACAAATCCGCTATCTTCTGCTTTCAACGCCTCCACGTTTCTTTTTCCATTTGGATGAACCGGCAGTGCCTGACGCAGTTTATATGCCACCGGAATTGCATTCTCTGAAAGCTGTTCTGATAACTTTTTATGAATCCGTGGAATTACAGTTCTGGTATCTGTAACTTCATTTTTTTTCAGTACAACATGAAGTATTGTCTTAAATTTTCCATTGATCTGTACTGCAACTGCTTTACACTGGGAGACCGCCTCATCCTCTAAAACAATATGCTCTATATCAAACAGATAAATGCGTTTTCCATCCTCACTATAAAAACTGTCACTTGCCCGTCCTTCCACAAAAAGGTAACCATCCTCATCCACATACCCAATATCTCCGGTACATCCCCATATACAATGGTTCTGATCTTCGTAAAAGTACTTTTTTGTTTCTACCGGATTTTTATAATATTCTTTCATTCTTGCAGGAGAATTGACTCTGATTTCTCCTCTTTGACCATATGATAGTTCCTGATTTGTCTCAGTATCAAACGCAGCAACTGTCACACCCTTTATCGGATACCCAGATGAGCGTACCTTATTATGTTCAGGTGAAGTGGACGTAACTGTACTTCCAAGCTCACACATTCCATATCCTTTGATCAATGGTGCATTACACCCACTCTTTCTTAGAAAATCAGAGATTATTTTTTCTTCCTGCGGCGTTACCGCTTCGCCTCCGGTAATCGGATATTTCATCTTTTTCAGGTTTATCTTTTTCCATTTTTTTGATCGTGCAAGTGCCATCCATATACTTGTCGGATTCAGAGTCATTGTCGGTTTATATTTTCTTATGCCATCAATCACCCTTTCTTTTTCAAATTGCAGTTCCGGTATTACTGTCATTCCCATGCGAAGCGGCATTAAAATATCAAGCACATTTCCCGTAGAAAACCAGATTGGAATAACTGCATAAAACGTATCGCCTCTTTCATAATTGAAATCTTCGTTATCATAATGAGCTATTGTTGCATTGATTCCATCATTTGTTAACAAAATCCCTTTTGAAGCGCCTGTAGTTCCGGATGAATACACCATAATACATCCACGATTTTTTTCATAAGATCTCTCAGTCTCTCCATTATAGTCATTCCCATATTTTATAAACGATTTCCAGGAATAAAATCCTTTATGATCTGTTCTTTTTTTATTCCAGTTTTTTTGCCCTGCACATACAACTAATTTTGCCAGCTCTGGCATAGATTCCGTAACAGGCATAACAACTGTTTTATTTATGCCGATACGAGGTACAGCATCCACAATATAAGAAAGCATTTCATCCATAACAAACAAAATTTTTGACTTTGTGTCATTGATCCGCTGTACCATCTGCTCTGTAGTAAATAACGGATTAATAAAATTTGCGATTGCTCCTATCTTACTGCAAGCAATCATCAGATATATAGCTTCCGGTACGGCTGCAGTACAAAGAGTGACACAGTCCCCTTCCTTTATTCCATATTTCACAAGTGATTTTGCACATGCATCCACATTATTAAACAACTGCGCATATGTAATTTTATTTCCATAATACGAAATAGCTGTATCTTTCAGATATTTTGAATTATTGCTATAAATATTCTGATACAACGTACACGCTGGTTCCTTGTTTTGTATATCTGACTGCGTGTAATATTTTAGCCATGGCTTGTCTATGGATGGATAGCCAATTTTCTTTTGTGTATTCATTTGCCTGCTCCTTTAAACTATAATGTTCTTATAGTTTTTGTATGCCATTATCATGTTTCGATTTTTATTTTCTCTTACTTTCATATTTCAAAAATAAATTCTTTATAGCATTAATATTTTTCATGAAACCTATCCCGTTCTATCTCCTCTACCGTATAATCGTTTGCTGTTTCACTCATAATTCTCCCAACAAAAATTTGTCCCATATTTTCTGGCAAACTACTTCTTTGGACAATCGGAAACTGTTCCCATATTTCCCATTTTAGTGTACATAATATATCCCTCAAATCATCAGAAAGTCTTCTTTTTTCATTAAGATTCGTCGCCTTATCTAACGAAATATTTTTACCAATATTTATATAGAAGCTTTTTTCATACTGTTCAATTGCAATAGGTACAATATCTGCTCCTGAACGTATCGCCATTTCTATAGTTCCCGTATATAATTTCATTACCACTTGATTCTCTGTTATATTCCATGCGCCCTCTGGAAAAATCAAAATATTTCCGCCTTGTTTCAGCGTTCTTATTGCCAGTTCTTTTGCAATATGTCTGTCCTCTTTCTCTGTAGTATCGCATCCAATAAATCCAAAAAGATATACCAACACTCCATCCAACGAACGATAGAGTTTTCCTGGGCTTCCAAGGAACAGAAAACATGTATCCTGAATTGATTCTAATGCCATCTCTATATCATATCTTCCGATATGCGTGCATGCGTATATAATAGGTTTATCCGTATCCTCTCTTTCATCATGTAAAATAGTCAATTTCTGATGCAATAATACCCTCTTCATTTTGATAATGGCAAACATTATCTTATGTATTCGCTTACGCCACTTAATTCCTTTTACCGGAATGTTATTTTCATAAATATATTTTCGCTCGTTACGATAATATTCTATTAATTGGTCTAACGGCATTATTGTTCTGTAAATAATATTCTTTCGTTTAAAATTCATATTATCTGTCTGCTCTTTCTCATTATAATGGTTTTTCCAGCATTATATCTGCCCTTCTATAATATTTGGTACTCGCAGATAAGTCTCTCTGTATGCCATCATCATCATATTTATAATCATTTATTTCATGAAGTAAATAAAAATCCGAATCTGCTTGGAAAATATTTTTTCTTTCCTTTTCCAAATCTATCTTCCCAAATTTTAAGTCTTTATAACTCCTCTCTAAAAAAAGCTTGTAATCTTTGTCAACATTCCATTCACTTCTCTTAACAATCCCTCTCTGCTCCATTAACTCCCATTGCATTGTTGACATTATCTCTATATATTTTTGTAATAAAATATTCAAATCTGCAAAATCCTGCACATATAATGCCTTTCCAAAACGTATCGTTATCCGCTTCATATTTTTAAAATTCTTGTCATATTCATATTCTATAATAGAAGGTATTACCGGTACATTAGCTATTCTGGCTGCATCCAGAAAACCATACCGAATTGGTAGCAAGAATTTATTAGGCGAAAGATTCCATGCCCCTTCCGGAAACCATACTACAGAATGATCATTCATAAGTAAACTTATTACATCAAACTTAGCATTTCTATTATTTTCTGTATTTCCTTTTATAACTTTTATTAATCCTGTATTATATTGTGCCGCAAGTAATAAATTATTAACATCAGCACTGTGCAAAATAATGCAGTGTCTATCAACATAAGGTATCCAAAAAAAGTTGTCTAATATTCCTTGATGATTAAATGCAAATATTGCCGCCTTATCCGGCAGATTTTCCTTTCCCTCACATACAATTTTTACATTTCCAGCCATTATCCTTGTTAGCTTTGCTGCAATATTATTTGTCACACCTTTTAGCCTCGGCGCAACTACTGTTGCTCCAGCAGTTGTATTTGTTAATTTTCTACTCCTCAAATATGCTCTTAACCGTTTTAAATATTCTTGTCGATGCCTTTCATCTAAAAGACATTCTTCTTTATAGTTTATATAATTCACGTTATTCCTGTTCACCTTGTCATCTTCTCCAACGTTTTATAATCAATCTTCCCACTCTGTGTCAGCGGTATTTCATCCATCTCAATAATTTGTTTCGGTACAAGATGTACCGGTAATTTTTCTTTGCAATACTGCTGCAAACCTGTCAAAAAGTTATTATTATTTTGACTTTCTGCTGTTCGCTTTACACAGGCAATAGCAGTCGCTATATTTTGTGCATCGAGCTCCACAACTACTGCACACATATCCACCTCTGGATATTCAGAGATTGTTTCTTCTATGCGTTGTGGGAAAATTTTGTAAAGTGTACCATCTGCCGCCTGTGCAAGATATATTCGTTTCATACGTCCCACAAAACGTACAAATCCATCTTCATCCACAAATCCTAAATCACCTGTATGAAGCCACAAATTATTCTGGCTATCTCTGTCAAAAATCTGGTTTGTTTCTTCCTCATTATCCAGATATCCCAGCATATGACTTGGTGTGCAAAAGCATAATTCACCAGTTTCATTATATTTCAGCTTTTCTCCATTATCTGGATTGATTACTTTGATATTTACCTTACAAAGCGGAATTCCAAGTGTGCCTGCTTTATACACATGATTCATAGACGTTGTTACTGTAGCTGAAAATTCAGTCATTCCATATCCCGTTAGGTATTTTGCCTCCGAATGACGTTTTCTTAATTCTTCGTTAATTTCAGCTTCCTGCTCTGTCCTTAATGACTCCCCACCGCCCGCCATTGTAATACAAAACTGCATATTTCCCTTTATCTGTTCAAACACTTGAACAATGTTCATCGGTGCCGCAGTAAAATGATTTGTCTTTTTTTTCAAATACATACGCGTGACATTTTGTGGTTCAGGATCTATCACCATATCTGAGACTAATCCAAGACTCAACGGAAGATGCACATTTAAGCTCAACCCAATTGACAAAAAAGGCGGCATAAACGTAAGAAACGTTTCCCTTCTTGTAAATTTCATCCCTGACTTTTCATATTGCCATGCTACCGCATTAAGGCTGTCATTACTTAACATTACGCCCTTGGGTGTTCCGGTTGTTCCACTTGTATACACAATCACTGACAATTCGTTCTCATGGTAAGATGTCTGCTGTGCTTTCTGATGTTCTCCGGCTTTCAGAAAATCCTTCCACTTCCAAAATCCTTTTGTATTAATTTTGCTTTTTAAAGCAGAAAATTTTTGTACCGGAAAGCCCAAAGAATCTGTCGGTGAAATTGCGAGCACCCTTATTTTTTCTATATCCTCTACAACATTTCTGACTTTTTCTGCTGCCACATCCAGAAAAATAAACATTTTAGAATCTGTATTTTTTACCGTCTCTACAATCTCCTCTTCCGAAAGCGTCATATAAACCATGTTCGCAACCGCACCTATATAATTCAGCGCATATATGCAGTAAATTGTTTCCGGTGTATTCAGTGACATAATCGTAACAGCATCCCCTTTTCGGATTCCCTGTGCCCAGAACGCATCTGCTGTTTTACGGATATTTTCAAAAAGTTTTTGGTATGTAATTTTTTTAGTAAAATACCGCAGGGCTATGCCATCTAAATGTGACTTGTTGTGATCAAATATATACTCATACATCGTACATTTCGGGATTTCACCATAAAGAGCTTCCTCGCTGTAGTATTTCATCCACGGCTTGTCTATGGATGGATAGCCGGTTTTCTTTTGTGTATTCATACATTTTCCCCTCATTGTATCATTTCAAAATCTTCTTCTAACATCTCTATTCCAACACATTCATTACAATATTCTTTATATGTATAGACAGTTTCTTCTCCATAATTACACTCATCAACTTTTATAAATCGCACAATATCACTATTATCTGGACTGTTTGAAACATAAATTGTTTGCTCATATTCCCACTTATAAAATTCATCTAATAATTCCTCTTTACCATCGTCAGTTACATCCACAATAAAAGACATAACCAAATTTTTTGCTACATCTAAATCACAATTTTCATATCCTTCAAAATGACTTACAAAAAATCGCAACATTTTTTCATCATTTATTTCATATCCCTGCTTTATCAACTCAACTCGATCATCTTGTTTTGTACGAAAATGAAGCGCCAATTTATTTTCATATGCTTTTATATCTCCATTCGCAATTGCTTTGTCATAATAAAAATCTGCCTGTTCTATATTTACTGGATAATAAAGTCCATTTGCATACATATATCCCATATTATTCTGCACTAATTTATTATTATAAATTTTTTGTATGCTATAAATTTCTGCCAACTGTTGATAATTTTGTGCACCATATGCATTTTGTGCAGCTAACAACAACGACTCCTCGCTCATAGATTCATTTACAATAGCTGCATTATTATTTGTAATCGTATTAGCAACTGTATTGGTATCTCCATTAATTATGGTAGATTCGATCTTATCTATTCTTTGTGTGATATCCGTCTCGTATTGTGTTATTTTTTCATTTATTTGACTATATTGCTGTATCTGATTACCAGAAACAATGTTTACCCGCTCTATTAAATAACCGCCTAAAACTATATCCAGAATTGGAATAATCACTGTCGTAATCACTTTTAGAAGTTTATCTAAAATACTTTTCCGCTTGCTTTCTGTAGCTTCATCCATATGCACCTTTTCCCCTTTATTTACATTGCATATTTGTATTTCATAAGTCTATTGTTTCCTTAACTCCATACCATTTGTTTATTTAACTTTTGATATATTGTCTTTTTCTCCAATCCCTCTTTGTATCCATAAATCTTTCTAAACCATCCTGCTGTTATTTCACATGCTACTACTCTTCTCTCCTAATACAACTCATCTCATACTTGTAATTTAATTTGGGATATTCTTTTAATCTCTTTTCTTTTTCCCTATCCCACTCTTTCAGATCGATCTCACTACGTTTTTCCATCGGGAAATATTCCCATATATTCCAACGCAATGTTGCCATTGTGTCTCTTAACATATCCGCACTTTGTTTTTTATCCTGATCTTTCCTATAATATGCAGGCTTGTCGAAAGCAATATAAACATCATCCTTCCTATATTCCATAACAACCGGAATAAGTGGCTTTCCAGTTTCCATTGCCAATGTAATTCCTCCCCAATAGATAGGAAGCATTGGAGAAGAAGGCAGCAAATTCCATGTTCCTTCCGGGAAAATGAGTAAATTATTTTTCTTCATTAGTAACTTTTTCATTCTTTTATACGCGAATGATCTGCTATTTCTATTTTTTCTATCAACCCAGACAGTTCCATTTATTTCAAATCCAAGCCAGTCCATAAATTGAAGTGATTGTTTTCCTGCCAAAACATAGGTATGACTTTTTAAAAGATCTACCGCAACTGGCACATCCCATCTACATGAATGATTCGCCATATAAATTGCTCCGTCTCTCTCCATAGGTATTTCACTTAATATATGTAAAGTCTTTCCATGTATTTTTCTTGATATTTTCAATGAAATCGGATGCAGTATCTTATAAATTATCATTTGTCATCCATCCCAATCCTTCCTCGTTTTTTAATATCTCTAGCCATGTAGGAATGTTCTTAGTTTTTAATTCAATCTGAGTAAGCCAATATTGCCTTTTTTCTTCTGGAATATATGTATTAATAATCTGCTCTCTCAGACTATATTCCTTCCACTCTCTTCTTCTCTGTTCTATAAAATTTTTCCAATAATCATCTGAAATATCTGATCTTTTCTTCAGCCCCTCCTGTTCCCAAATCTGCCACTTTAATGTTGCTAACATATCCCGCAATTCACAATTCAATTTTTTCTTATTTATGTTTTTACCTGTTACTTCAATAGTTTTCCCCATGTTAATAACAAATCTCTTATCATATTGTTCTATAGCAATTGGGCAAATGGATGCACCTGTTTCAATTGCACTGTAGACCGCACCGTATGCAATATCATTTACAATCGAATTTTCCGAAAGATTCCATGTCCCTTCCGGAAAAATCATAATATTAGCACCACACCTGAGCAAACGAATCATTATCTCTTTTGTATTCATCTTATCTGCTTTATCTCTTTCATCCACATAAACGATTCCATTTGCTTTTAATATAATTCCATTCAAACCTCTGCTTAAATTTTTATAATCTGCAGCTATTACATAAAATTGTTCCTGTATCTGCTCATTTACAATCTCAAAATCCCATTTTCCTATATGAGTTACCACGAAAATAATTGGTTTATTATGAAAAGCAGACTTTTCATTCATTATCTCCACACTAAAACCATTTATTTTTCGTTGAATAAATAAACCGGATCTGATAATCGGTCGAAATACTTTTTTCAGTTTTAGAAATTTACATTTTTCATTTTTTATCAAAAAATTTCTTTTTCTATTTTTATATTTCTGTAATTTCTTTTCCCATTTATTGTTTTTCATTTGTATTTATATTTATCCCCATTTACTACTATATATCGTACTAATTATACGATAATGCGTTTAAAATTTCAATATTTATACTACGCATTAATACATGTTTTATACGCATTTCAAAATTATTTTACTACGATATTGCACACTATAATAAACGATATAACGAAGTATTAAGGAGGCAGAAAATGAACGTATTAGATCGAATTGTAGAATTTAGAACTGCAAAAGGATGGTCTGAATACCAACTTGCAGAAGAGTCCGGAATGACTCAATCTACAATTTCATCCTGGTATCGCAGACATATGACACCTTCTATCCCCTCTCTGGAGCGAATTTGCGATGCATTTGGTATCTCTTTATCCCAGTTTTTTATGGAGAGTGGTGCCCAGCCCGTATTTCTTACTGATAAACAAGTTGAATTGATCAATGCCACAAATAAACTTTCACCGGAACAGTTAGATTCCCTGATTACTTTTTTAGAAACATTAAATAATAAAAATGTTTGATTCTTTAACAAAAGAAAGCCAGTTCAAACTGCTTTTCATCTGCAGTTTAAACTGGCTTTCCTGTACATAATCGGTATTTCTCACTTTTTCAATTTTGTTACTTTCCTATTTCTTTTTCTTCCCTTTTACCTCCGGCAGCTCCTCATACATCGCAACGAACAATCCCTGCAAAAACTCTTTATCATCCACCTCGTCTACCAGCAGCATTCTTTTGCTCCCTCATACGGCAGTTCGTAGGAGGCTTCCCACAGATAGGAAAGTGCCGCTTTTACCGGCTTTACCAACAGCCTGTCATCATAGATACCACCAACGATTTTACCGCAGTAATAAATAATAAATTCGCCCATCATAGCCCGGTATGAGATTTCTTCCAACTCCGCTAACTGTCCTAAAATAAATTGTAAATATTCCTTACTTGATGCCATATCCTACTGCTCCTTCCAAAATCCACCCTTATGGAAGTTTTCATTTCCTAACGGTGTTGCCGTCAGTCGGAACATCACACATCCGTCCGGACACACGATATCTTTCACATATCTGCTGCTTCCGCCAAGATTCTCAAGATCTCCGCCACTTCTAACCGCCTCCATGAGTGGATAAAGCATCATCATTGTTTTTGAGCAGATTCCCTGACCATCTTTATTGACCGGACATCCATAGGTGCAGGTATATTGATCCCCAACCTCTTCCCCATTTCTGCAATAATGTTCTGTGTGATCTCCTCGTAAAAACCCTGTAACTTCTATTTCAAATTCATATTCTTCATTGTACCATTTTTTCATAGCTGGTCTCCTCTAAGTAATTTATTGCAACTGGGCAGCGAAAATCTCAAATTGGTATGCAGGCACATTTCTTATCCAACCCGCTTTTTATGTGCTTTGATTTTCTTCATCGCCCAATCATAATGACTGCTTGTATTACTGATAAAATAATTTCCAATACAGCTTCCCCCCACCCATGGATAATAAGTCCTGGTAAAAAGTTCTTCCTGTGAAAACGTATCTAATGCCTCCATCACTCTTTTGTGTGAATCCTTAAACCGTTCGAGTGCCTCTTCTTCGGAAATATTCTGACAGCGCCGAAAGAATACCATATTCATATCACCATACGTTTTCCAGTTATATCCTTCCAGCAGGAATGGCTTATTGCTGCCGTTTTCACGGTTTTTGACCCATTCTAAAAGCAGCAGATGCCACTCATTCAGATGCATCAGTACGTCTCTTAAATTTCTATCACGTCTCCAGTGTGCTTCCTTTTTCTTTTCATCATCCAGAAAATCATACGGTGCACTTTTCTCCGCTTCTGTTCTCCGTTCAATCATAGAAAGCAGTTTCTCATAATTTGTGTTTGCAGCCTCTATTAACTCCTGTTTATTTTTCGGTCTTGCCATTTTCAATCCCTCCATTTTAGCACGGCAGCTATATATCATGTTTAGCATAACATCTTTCAACACATATGAACAGACTTCGACCAGAAACTTCGTATGAAACAAATTTTCTTATTTTCATACAACGGCACAAAACAGCCTCGGCTTAGTGCAATTTTCCACTCAAAAAACTGAAAACCACCTTTTGATATCCAAACCTATCTACAACATACAAAAAAGCCAGCCCAGTCTGCATCATCTGCAGCCTGGACTGGCTTTTTTCACGTTCTCATATTTTGGATAGTGATTATACTAACTCAAGTAATACCTCTAAAGCGCCATCACCTTTACGCTGACCGATCTTTACGATTCTTGTGTAACCACCGTTACGGTCTGCATATTTCGGAGCGATCTCATCGAATAATTTAGCAACAAGATCAACTTCTTTGGTGTTTTTCTTTCTTCCGGCAGCTTCAGTCGGAACTTCTTTTACGGTGTAGAGAACTTTTAACATCTCTCTACGAGCATGAAGACGGGATGGCTTATCTTTCTTGATAGTCTTCTCAACTTCATCGTATACAGTAACTTTCTTACCGTCTACAACTTCTTTTACTCTCTTACCGTCTTTATCTTTGCGGGCAACTTTTGCTTTTACAGTAACTTCTTCGTAGTTGTCTTTCTCTTTTACTGCTAAAGCAATGATTCCCTCAGCGATTTTACGAACCTCTTTTGCTTTTGCTTCTGTGGTAACGATCTTACCATTGTTTAATAATGCTGTTACCTGACCTCTTAATAAAGCTTTTCTCTGGCTAGAGGTTCTGCTTAATTTACGATACTTTGCCATTTTTAATATCCTCCATTTTGTGGAACATCCGGCCACGCGCTTTGGACTTACTTACCGGACGCCATATTCTTGTTTCGGAGTGGTTCTGTGATACCGCACAGTGCCATTCCAAGTGCCACTCATGATCCGTGTGTCAGAATCTCGTCTGCCTCATCCCTCTGACTGTCTCTGACGCATTTCCTCGTCAGGCATATCAGAGCAATGAATGCATACACTCCGCACACCAGACATACTCCATGCCATATGGACTTACTGTTTCTGCCTGTATTGGTGAAAAAGGTATCTTCCGAACATTAGCAGTTCAGAAGAAAGCGCTTGACAATCACAAGGAACTTATGGAACATTAGCAGTTCCATAAGTAGCGCACCCTGTGAAAGGTATCTTCTGAACATTAGCAGTTCAGAAGAAAGCGCTCGGCTTACGCCTCGCTTTATTCTTCACCCTGGTTTAACTGAAGTCCTAACTCTTTTAATTTAGCAAGAACTTCCTCTAATGATTTACGTCCTAAGTTACGAACCTTCATCATATCTTCCGGTGTTCTGTTTGTCAGTTCTTCGACTGTGTTAATGCCGGCTCTCTTCAAACAGTTATAAGAACGAACGGAAAGCTCAAGTTCATCGATATTCATCTCAAGAACTTTCTCTTTTGCATTGTCCTCTTTCTCGATCATGACATCAGCCTGCTGAGCAGCTTCGGAAAGATCGATGAAAAGACTTAAATGCTCGCTTAAAACCTTAGCAGCTAAGCTGACAGCCTCATCTGGCTCTAAGGTACCGTTTGTATAAACGTCCAAAGTAAGCTTATCATAGTCTGTAATCTGACCAACACGGGTATTTTCAATCAAAAGATTTACTCTTTCTACCGGTGTATAGATAGAGTCGATGGCAATAACGCCGATCGGAATATCCTCTGTCTTATTCTTGTCTGCACTTACATAGCCTCTGCCGTTTGTAATGGTAAGCTCCATGTAAAGCTTGCAGTCAGGTCCGCCATTTAAATTGGCAATTACCAGATCCGGATTTAAAATCTGAATATCAGAATCAACCTGGATATCTGCTGCTGTGACTACACCTTCGCCCTCGAATTCAATGTAAGCAACTTTAGGTTCATTTGTAGAGCTGTTATTTCTGATGGCAAGATTTTTGATATTCATAATAATCTCAGTTACATCTTCCTTAACACCAGGAATGGAACTGAATTCATGTAAAACACCGTCGATCTTAACCTGGCTTACAGCAGCACCCGGTAAAGAAGAAAGCATGATTCTTCTTAAAGAATTACCAAGTGTCGTACCATAGCCTCTTTCCAAAGGTTCTACAACAAACTTTCCGTACTTCTTGTCTTCTGAAATTTCTGCGATTTCAATTTTTGGTTTTTGAAAATCGAACACTACAAAGTCCCTCCTTCTCGGGTAATTTGCTTAACTATTACTTAGAATATAACTCGACGATAAGCATCTCATCAACAGGAACGTCGATCTGCTCTCTGGAAGGTAATTCTTTTACAGTTCCCTGTAATTTCTCAGCGTCAACATCTAACCACTCCGGAACTAATCTTCCGCCGGTAACTTCAACGATGTCTTTCATTCTCTGAAGACCTTTGTTTTTCTCTTTGATCTCGATAACATCGCCAGCTTTTACTAAGTAAGAAGGAATGTTAACCTGTTTACCATTTACTAAGATAAATTTGTGGTCAACGATCTGTCTTGCTTCTTTTCTTGTTCTTGCGAATCCCATACGGAATACAACGTTATCTAATCTGGACTCTAACATGGTCATTAAGTTTGTACCAGTCATGCCCTTCATCTGATCAGCTTTCACATAGTAGTTGTGGAAAGGTTTTTCCAGAACACCATAGATGAATTTTGCTTTCTGTTTTTCTCTTAACTGAAGTCCGTACTCGGAAACTTTCTTATTTGCTCTCTTTAACTCTCTGTTGGATTTTTTATCATATCCAAGGTAACTTGGCTCTAAACCAAGTGATCTACATCTTTTCAGAACAGGAACTTTATTTACTGCCATCTTCGTCTTTCCCTCCTAATTAAACTCTTCTGCGTTTTGGTGGACGACATCCATTGTGAGGTACTGGAGTTACGTCTTTGATGCTGGTAACCTCAAGACCACATGCAGAAAGTGCACGGATCGCTGCTTCTCTTCCTGAACCCGGTCCTTTAACCATAACATCTACAGTCTTTAATCCGTGGATTAAAGCAGCCTTTGTAGCTGTCTCAGCTGCCATCTGTGCAGCATACGGAGTAGATTTCTTTGAACCTCTAAATCCAAGACCACCGGCACTTGCCCATGATAAAGCATTACCTTCAGCATCTGTGATAGTTACGATTGTATTGTTAAAAGATGACTGAATATGTGCCTGTCCGCGTTCAACGTTTTTCTTTACACGCTTTTTTGTCACTTTTTTTG
>OGMI01000141.1_pt1 | contig 62368 bp, 34 predicted proteins | sample 1573201 | NCBI WGS metagenome assembly OGMI01 (sample SAMEA2582012, study PRJEB24529) | metagenome | biome: Human gut stool | place: China | collected 2011
GAAAAAGGAAATAACAGTCGACATCCCTGAAGGGTTGCTTGATCCGGAAGATGTTGAATAAAGCTTAGACCGTATGAAGAAACGCAGGATGCCTTTCTGGCGTAATTTTAAGTTTAAGTATAAACTTACGATTATCAATGAAAACACTTTGGAAGAAGTGGTAGGGATACATGTATCAAAATTGAACGGTGTTTCGGTGCTTCTTACTGCTTTCTTGATTATATTTTTGGTTACTTCTGTCATTATCATCTGGACACCTTTGCGGAATTATTTGCCTGGCTATATGAATACTGAAGTCCGTTCGCAAATCGTAAACAATGCGTTGCGGGCAGACTCCTTGCAATTGGCTTTGATGCGGCAAAACCAATATATACTGAATATTCAAGATATATTGAGCGGAAAGGTTAAAGCTGATTCAGTAGGATCTATCGACTCACTGACTACAGCCCGGGCGGAAGAATTGATTGGCCGTTCTCCTCAAGAAGAAGAATTCCGGAAAAAATACGAAGAGCAGGAACGCTATAATCTGAATACAGTGGGTAAGGATCAAGCTGTTGCAGGTTTGGTTTTCTATCGTCCTACTCGTGGGGTAATGTCGAATAATTTTTCGCCAGACCGTCGCCATTTTGGCGTGGATATCACAGCCAATCCGCATGAAAGTATTGTTGCAACTTTAGACGGAACCGTTATTCTTTCTACCTATACAGCCAGTTATGGATACGTAATGCAGATACAGCATTCTCAAAACTTGGTATCTGTATATAAACATTGCGGAACCATGTTGAAACAGGAAGGCGACCGGGTGAAAGGAGGCGAGGTTATCGCATTGATAAGTGAGAAAAATAATGAAGGAGAAGCCCAGCCACATCTTCATTTTGAAATGTGGAAAAATGGGAATCCTATTAATCCCGAAAAATATATTGTATTTTAAGTGGTATGAAAAAACAGATTGCAATATTAGGCTCAACAGGCTCTATCGGAACACAAGCTTTGCAGGTTATCGAAGAGCATCCCGATTTATATGAGGTTTATGCGCTTACAGCCAATAACCGAGTAGAGCAGTTGATACAGCAGGCAAGGAAATTCCTTCCCGAAGTGGTCGTTATCGGTAATGAGGCGAAGTATGCGGAACTAAAGGAGGCTTTATCTGATCTTCCTATCAAGGTATATGCGGGAGCAGATGCAATTGCCCAGGTGGTTGAAGCAGGTCCTATTCATACTGTTTTGACTGCGATGGTAGGTTATGCCGGTCTGCTTCCTACGATTAATACTATTAAGGCTGGCAAAACGATTGCTCTGGCAAATAAGGAAACTTTGGTGGTAGCTGGTGAACTGATAAATACTTTAGCCGGACAATATCGTACACCTATTCTTCCGGTAGATTCAGAGCATTCTGCAATTTTTCAGTGTTTGGAACCAGGCAATGCACTGTCTAAAGTTATTCTGACGGCTTCAGGAGGTCCTTTCCGTACTTTTACGATGGAACAGTTGGAACATGTTACCAAAGAACAAGCCTTGAAACATCCTAACTGGTCGATGGGAGCAAAGATAACCATAGATTCAGCCTCTATGATGAACAAGGGTTTTGAGGTAATTGAAGCAAAATGGCTGTTTGGTGTACGTCCGGAACAGATTGAAGTAGTGGTACATCCGCAGTCTATTGTTCACTCTATGGTGGAATTTGAAGATGGAGCTGTAAAAGCTCAGTTGGGAATGCCCGATATGCGATTGCCCATTCAGTATGCATTCTCTTATCCGCAACGCATTTCTCTTTCAGGAGAGCGTCTGGATTTCAGAAAACATAATACTTTGACTTTCGAGGAACCCGATACTAAACGTTTCCGGAATTTGGCTTTAGCCTATGAGGCCCTGCATCAGGGAGGAAATATGCCTTGTATCGTTAACGCAGCTAATGAAGTGGTTATTTCTGCATTCTTGAACGACCAGATTTCATTCTTGGGAATGAGTGATGTGATAGCTTATACCATGAGCAAGGTTCCTTTCATCAAAACACCTGCCTATCACGATTATGTTGATACCGATGCTGAGGCTCGCCGTATAGCAGCAGAACAAGTTCTGGCAGGAATGAATAAAAAAACAACTATGTATAACCTATAAAAAACAAAAGAAAAAGAACAAGTAGATGGAAACATTTTTGATTCGTGCCCTTCAGCTGGTTCTCAGCCTGTCTTTGCTGGTAATCGTACACGAAGGGGGACATTTCTTCTTTGCCCGCTTATTTAAAATCCGAGTAGAGAAGTTTTACATATTCTTTGACCCTTGGTTTTCACTGTTTAAATACAAGCCAAAGAATAGCGATACAGAATATGGAGTAGGTTGGTTGCCTTTGGGTGGCTATTGTAAAATTTCGGGTATGATAGACGAGTCTATGGATACCGAACAGATGAAGCAGCCCGCTCAGCCTTGGGAGTTCCGTTCTAAACCTGCATGGCAGCGTTTGTTGGTCATGATTGGTGGAGTCTTGATGAACTTTCTGTTGGCATTGTTTATCTATTCCATGATCTTGTATACCTGGGGTGATTCGTACATTGCGTTGAAAGATATGCATTATGGAATGAAGTTCAACGAACGTGCTCAGCAAATTGGTTTTCGCGATGGCGATATCTTGTTAAGTGCCGATGGCATATCTTTTGAACGCTATGGTATGGATATGATTCGTGGTATAGCCGAAGCCCGTCAGGTAAAAGTACAACGAGATGGTAAGGAGGTTACCGTTTATATGCCAGAAATCAGTCTGATAGAATTGGCACAGGAAGTTCCTTTATTTGTTGATATCCTAGTTCCAAATGTGGTTGATTCAGTAATGCCTGGTGAGGCTTTTGCAAAAGCGGGTATTCAGAAAGGTGACTCATTGCTTGCTGTGAATAAAACGTCGATTCATTCTTGGAATGAGTTTCTTGGACAAATGGAAGACTTGAAAGAAAATGCGGAAAGTAAGCAGGAAAAAACTGCTACATTCTCGTTGGTTTATTCACGAGCTGGCGTAAAAGATACTGTTCAGATTCAGACCAATGAAAACTTTAAGGTAGGTGTGGCGGCTGCTCCATTGGATTATAAAGCTACTGTACATCAGTATGGATTCTTTGAATCATTCCCAGCTGGTGTAACATTGGGTATTAATACAATGAAAGGTTACGTAAACGACCTGAAGTATGTGTTTACAAAAGAAGGTGCCAAGAGCGTTGGTGGCTTTGCTTCCATTGGCAGTATCTTCCCGAAAGTTTGGGATTGGGAGCGTTTCTGGAGTATGACTGCGTGGCTTTCTATTATATTAGCAGTAATGAATATATTGCCAATTCCTGCATTGGATGGTGGGCATGTTTTATTCTTGCTGTATGAAATCATCGCTCGTAGGAAGCCCAGTGATAAATTCCTGGAATATGCTCAAATGGCTGGAATGTTTCTGCTGTTTGCATTATTGATTTTGGCAAATTTCAACGATGTGCTTCGATTCCTTTTTTAGCAGATAAGATTTTCAATATACAAGAGAGCTGCCTGAATAGGGCAGCTTTTTTTATAAGACTTAGTCCTTTTTTTTGCGTATAGACACAAAAAAAGCGTTTTCATCACTGAAACCGCTTACATCCAAAAGAACCCCCCATTTAGGGTTCTTTTACATCCTTTTTTCAAACAATGTTTGTGTTATCCCTTTACTTTCAAACCTTAAAAAAACAATTCTTTTACCTAATACCTAATCTGTTAATCCTGAAAATCTCTCTTTATATTTCCTGAAAACATTTACCTTTACCTAATACCTTTTGATTTTAACCTTAAATCTAATACCTAAAATTGCTTTTTAACCTTTAATCTAATACCTTTGGTCTAATGTTTTTCTTCTAGTAAGAATTGTTATCTTTTTGATTACACTGCAAAGATAGGGCAATTTTATGAATTTACAAGCATATATATGCTTAAAAACATGTAAAACCCTATTTTCATGATATAAATCAAGAAAAATGAGATTTTAGATTTCTAAGAATCCTATTTAGGTATTGTATAAACTAAGAAAAGCCATGTAGTTGTGAAAAAAACAACTACATGGCTTTATTCATGGTAGACTTGTTAAATTATTGTTCTTTCAATTTTATGATTCGCTGATTGCTGCTTCCTCTGAATTCCAGATAAGGTGAATACAAGTCTTCCATGAATTTTCCATCCACCAAAACATCTATATATTTTAAAATATCTCTGCATATTTCCATTTCCATCAGCTGTTCAAGGGTATATCCTGTGTAACACCAGATGTTCATGTTCGTACGCTCTTTAATCGCTTTTATTAGCGGTAAGAATTCTTCCGGATTGTAGAATGGATCACCTCCAGAGAAAGTAACTCCATCCAGCAATGGATTTGCATTTATTTCATTGATTATTTCATCTACCTTTTGCTGAGTGAGTAAACTGCCGGCTTGAGGATTCCAGGATGCTTTGTTATGGCATCCTTTGCAGTGATGCCGACACCCAGCCAGGTAGATGGAATACCGTATTCCTTCTCCATCAACGATGGTTTCAGGATACGTATAAAGGTAATGGAGCATGATTTTTCTCTTTATCCGTGTTTTACTCTGTCGTGCTCTTCTGCCCGTTTTGCAGAATTCCAGCTGCTCAGGTCTCCTGTCAGATAGCCGGTGATACGTCGCATGCGCAAGATATTTTCACTGCGGCAAACCGGACATTTATCGTATATGATACCTTTGTAGCCACAATTGTTGCAAGTATCAACCGGATGATTGATAGAACCGTATCCGATACCTTCATCGTGCATCACTTTTACAATCTTGGCAATAGCTCTGATGTTTTTCTGTGCTTCGCCATCCAGCTCTACGTATGTGATATGACCTCCTAGTGTGATAGCATGGAAAGGAGCTTCGCATTTAATCTTTTCTACGATACTGATAGGCTCTTTCACGTCAACATGGAATGAGTTTACATAATAATCACGGTCGTTCACACCTTCTATGATGCCATATTTTCTTTTATCCAGTTTGGTAAATCTTCCAGCCAATCCTTCTGCAGGAGTTGCCAATACGGAATAATTCAGGTGATACTTCTGTTTAAATTCATTGGCTACCTTGTTTATTTCCATTACGGCATCATACAGCGTTTCCCACGATTTCTTGCTGTGGCCGTGTCCTTTACCGTAAAGAGCTACCATGGCATTGTGTCCGCCCAGGAAGCCAATACCCAATGTACCTTGATTCAGAACATCACCGACTTCCTCATTAGGTTCCAGAGCTGCACCTCCCTTCCAGACATTATTGCTCATCATGAATGGGAACTGGCGAGCCAGTGCGGTACGTTGGTATTGATATCTGGCATAAAGCTGTTCACCGATGAATTCTGCCATGTTGTGTACCGATTCCAGAAAGTAAGCTTTAGCCTTGCTTTCAATGTCTGCAATATTTTGTTTGTCCTCAGCCATACTTTCAGCCTTGATTTTTGCTTCGATAGCCAGACGAGGTAGGTTCATGGTTGTAAACGAAAGATTACCTCTACCCAGACAAGTCTTTTCACCGTTTACATTTTCGAAAACACGGGTTCTGCATCCCATAGTAGCCAACTCATAGCGATAACGTTTGGGATCGTCTGCGTGCCATTTTTCGTTTTGGTTAAACGGTGTATCCAAGAACATGAAGTTTGGAAACAACGCCTTGGCTGTGGTACGACATGCCTGTAAGAATAAGTCAAAGTTGGGTGCTTCAAATGTAATTTTTCCTTCTATGGCCCCTTGGAAGTCAGCCATGGCTTTGGCATAGTCAGCATCCGAATAGCTGACTCCATCCTTAACCTTGAAAATCTGAATAGGGAATACAGGTACTTCTCCTCTAGTGCCCAAACCTTCAACTGTAGCTTTCAGTAACTCTTCGATGACCATTCTGCCCTCAGCTGATGTGTCAGTACCATAATTAATAGAGCTGAACACAACCTGATTACCACCTCTGGAGTGCATTGTATTGAGGTTATGGATAAATCCTTCCATGGCCTGATGCGTATCCCGGCGGGTCATCTCAGTTACTTTGCTCAAAATTCTGTCTATTTGCTCTGCTGTAAAGTGGATTCCTTTTTCTTCCAGCAACTCTGTGAGTTGTTTTTTTTCTGATTCGGAAGGTTTGATTGATGATAAGCAAGGGCGTATCCATTCCAATAATTGTGTTTCATTGATTTCAACCTTATCAGGATGCTCTATTTCCATTAAAAATGAAAGGTGAGCTGCCAGCAGTTTTTGGAAACTCTTTAAGACACCTTTTGCCATGAAAAAGTCGAAAGCTGGGATAGCCTGACCTCCGTGCTGTTCATTCTGGTTTGTCTGGAAGATAATGGTAGCTAGTGTTGCATAGCTTTGTATCGACTGTGGAGTACGTATGCTACCATTTTTAGTACGGAAGCCTCTTTCGAACAAATCGTCCAAGTCATACTGTATACATGTCGTTGTTTTTGTCGGATAGTAATCCAAGTCATGTATATGTATATCACCCATCTGGTGAGCTTCAGCGAACTTTCTTGGAAGCAGATATTTGAATGTATAATCCTTAGTCGTTTCCGAAGCAAAAGTCATCATCTGTCCGGCAGGAGTGTGGCTCGACATGTTGGCATTACTCAAGTTGATATCATTCTTGTCAATGGCCACAATGCCATCCATGATATGCTTCATTTTTGTCTTGCGGTCACGCTCCACATTACGCCACTGGCGGTAGATGATGTATTTTTTAGCCACTTCCGGGCGTACCTTCATCAATTCATTTTCTACCAGATCTTGAATCTCTTCTACAGAAATTGTAGTCTTTTCAATCCGGTTTACTACCTGGGCAGTAATTTGGTTGATCATATCAGATTCATTTTCCAGTCCGGTAGCAGTAAAAGCTTTCCCTATAGCATTCGATATCTTTTGCATAGAGAAATTTTCCTGTTTTCCGTCACGTTTAATGATACAAATAGCAGCGTAGTCCATCTTTCTGTTATTTAAGTTAGTTTGAATTTCAATTGAAGCTTTTATATGGGAAGAGACTTCCCAATCGGATGATGCAAATATAGCTCAAAAGGTTGATAAGAAAAAATGAGTATTGTCGATTGTTTTCTAAATTGGAAAACTTTTTAAAAAGAAAACCCGTCTACAAATACCTGTAGGGTATGTAAACGGGTAACTGTTATTTATAATACTTTTTCTTTTTGGAAAATTCGAAAATAAATTGTATAAAGAAAATCCTATTATAAATTTACGGGCTTCAGTCCCATAGCTTGGGCTTTCTTCAGCATATATTCAAAGGCTGCATCATGTTCATTAGGGATAATTCCATCCAAAATAGCATCCTTGATTGCACTTTTCAGACTACCGATTTCCTGACAAGGCTGTAAGTCGAAAACATGCATGATTTCTGTTCCATCCACAGGTGGCTGAAAGTTACGTATTCTATCCTTTTCCTCCAAATCTTTTAACTTTTGTCTTACGAGCTTGAAGTTATCCAGGAATCGCTGTTTCTTAGCTTCATTCTTTGAAGTAATGTCTGCCTCGCACAACATCATCAAATCATCAATGTCATCACCCGCTTCAAAAAGCAACCGGCGTACAGCAGAGTCTGTCACTTCATCATCGGCAATAACGATCGGACGCATGTGCAGTCCCACCAGCTTTTGAACATACTTCATTTTTTCATTCATCGGCAGCTTCATTTTTCTGAAGATATCCGGAATCATCTTTTCACCGATGTAATTGTGGTTGTGGAATGTCCATCCAGCTTTCGGGTCCCAGCGTTTAGTACGCGGTTTGCCAATGTCGTGCAGCAGTGTAGCCCATCTCAGCCAAAGGTTGTCGGTTACTTTGGCAATATTGTCTACTACCTCCAGTGTATGATAGAAATTATCCTTATGCGCCTTTCCGTTTCGGGTTTCCACTCCTTGCAAAGCCACCAGTTCTGGGAATATCAGTTCCAGCAGTCCGCAACGATCTAAGTCTACAAACCCTTTCGAAGGAACGGGCGACAGCAGAATCTTGTTCAACTCATCTGCAATTCTTTCACGTGAGATGATTTTAATACGTTCCTTGTTTCTGCTCAGTGCCTCAAACGTTTCATCTTCAATGTAAAAATTCAGCTGGGTAGCAAAACGGATGCATCGCATCATGCGTAGCGGGTCATCACTGAAAGTTACATCCGGGTCGAGTGGTGTCCGTATCGTTCTTTGTTTTAAGTCTTCCAGTCCGTCAAATGGGTCTACCAACTCCCCAAAACGTGCTTTGTTCAGGCAGACAGCCAGTGCATTAATTGTAAAATCCCGACGGTTCTGGTCATCTTCTAGAGTCCCATTTTCCACAACAGGCTTTCGGCTGTCATGGCTATACGACTCTTTTCTGGCTCCTACAAATTCCACCTCCGTATCGAAATACTTCACCTGCGCCGTACCGAAATTCTTGAAAACCGAAACGTGTGCTTTGCGTCCCAGCTTTTTTCCTAAAGCCTGAGCCATGTCGATACCACTTCCCACTACCACCACATCAATATCCTTCGAGGGTCGATTTAGGAAAATATCGCGCACATAGCCTCCCACCGCGTAGCATTCCAGGTTCAGCTCATCCGCTGTTTCCGATATCAGTTGGAATATTTTATGCGTAAAGTGTTCTTTTAGTTCCATATATTCATTCTTAAATGAGTTGCAAAATTACAAAAAAAAGGGCAGGCATACCGATACTAAAACAATTAAATTGTATTTTTGTTGCTGTTTAAAATATTTAAATGCATGAAAAAGTTCGGTATAATAACATTGGCTTTGGCTTTTCTGCTGTCAGGATGCAGCAGTGACGATAAGAAGGCTGCAGCGTTATTGCAGCGTGCCGAAGCTTCATTTGCGGCAGGAAACTTCAACGATGCTAAGTTGCAGATAGACAGCATTCGTACCATGTATCCTAAATCATTTGAAGTACGTAAGGCCTGTATTCGCCTGATGCAACAGGTAGATTTGCAGGAACAGCAAAAAACATTGACCTATCTTGACAGCATGATGCAGGTAAAGATAGCTTCTTTTGATTCTATTAAAGGGCTCTTTGTTCTCGAAAAAGATACAGCTTATCAGGAGGTAGGAAACTACTTCTATCCTACACAGGTTGTGGAAAAGAATATAGGCCGTTCCTTTTTGCGTGCTCAGGTGAGCGAGCTTGGAGAAATGTCGCTTACTTCCATTTATTGCGCAGGCGGCAGTTTGCATCACACAGCTGTAAAAGTAAGTTCTGGTGAACTGTTTGCCGAAACCCAGCCTTCAAAAGACAGTTACGAAACCACAGATTTAGGTCGTCCGGTAGAGAAAGCCGACTATAAAGTAGGAGTAGACGATGGAGGAGTAGCCGCTTTTCTGGTAGCCAACAAAGACAAGAAAAACATCCGTCTGGAGTTTTTGGGCGACCGTAATTACAAAACCGTAATGCATCCCAACGATGTGAAAGCAGTAGTAACTCTTACTGACCTGGCCCGTGTCCTGTCTGCTATTGAGGAAATCAAGAAGGAGCAGAAAGAAGCCAATCTGAAAATAAAATTCGTTACCCGCAAGATGGAAGAGAGTCAGGCGAGTGCAACGGAATAAAGGATATTGTCTGTAAATACAGCCGACATTTAGAGCTGCGTTAATCCTGATAAAAAAGGTTGACGCAGCTTTTTTTGTAAAAAAGGCAGATGATTCTTTGAAATCGTAAGAAAGTCCATCTATATACTTTTTTCATACATGTTCCAATTCGGATAAAAGTACTTCTTTTGCAAAGTATATAATATAATAATGTTAATCAATCTAGTTACACAGTCATGAATAAACTCTATTCAGTCGTTTTACTGCTGGTACTGGGATTATGTTCTTGTACGAAAGAAGTATCCGAGACTACCAATCACCTTAAATTATGGTACGTTACACCAGCCGATGCAACCACTGCCGATAATCCAGACCCATGGACAGATGATGCCGCTTGGCTAAAAGCGCTTCCTTTAGGAAACGGTTCGTTGGGAGCAATGGTTTTTGGTGATGTAAATAAAGAACGCATTCAGCTGAATGAAGAAACAATGTGGTCGGGCAGTCCGCAGGAAAGCGATAATCCCCAAGCTGCTGCTCATCTTGATAAAATTAAGGAATTATTGTTTGCCGGAAAGTATAAAGAAGCTACAGAGCTTACTAATCGTACCCAAGTTTGTACTGGTAGTGGGTCAGGTAGTGGGGTCGGTGCAGCAGTACCCTTTGGTTGCTTTCAGACAATGGGCGATTTATGGATTGATTTCGATAACAAAGCAGCATATACTGACTATTATCGTGAATTAGACTTAAACGAAGCTACTGCGAGAGTTTCGTATGTACAGGATGGTGTGACTTATCGTCGTGAGATATTTGTCAGCTATCCGGCACAGGCAATGGTCGTTAAACTTACGGCCAGCCAGGCAGCTAAGCTCAGCTTCACTTGTAAAATGACCCGTCCGGAACATTTCCGTACTTATTCAGAAAATAATCAATTGATTATGACCGGTGCGCTGTCTGATGGCAAGGGAGGCGAAGGCCTGCAATATATGGCTCGTCTGAGTGCTGCAGTCCAGAACGGAACATTATCGTTGACCGACTCAACACTGTCTGTATCATCGGCAGATGAAGTGGTGTTGTATCTGACAGCTTCTACCGATTATCAGTTACAGTATCCCACTTATAAAGGCCGTGACTATGCTACTCTATCGGCCAATGCCTTGCAGAAGGCTATGCGTCAGTCGTATACCCAGCTTCGTGAGGACCATCTAAAAGAGTATCAGTCCTATTATAATAGAGCAGAATTTAGCCTGGCTCAAGCAACAGATACAGTTCCTACTGATATCAGTGTCCAGCGAGCCCGCGAAGGTCAGGTTTCTCCACATTTATACGAACTGATGTTTCAGTATGGCCGATACCTTCTTATCTCCTCATCCCGTCCCGGTACATTGCCGGCCAATCTTCAGGGTATTTGGGCCAATAAGATACAAACACCTTGGAATGGCGATTATCATACCGATGTAAATGTAGAAATGAACTACTGGCCAGCCGAGGTCACCAATCTTTCGGAATGTCATTTGCCCTTGTTCGACCTGATAGCTTCACTGGTTGACCCCGGAACTCGTACCGCCCGTATACAATATAATAAAAAAGGATGGGTAGTACATCCTATAACCAATGTGTGGGGATATACTTCACCGGGAGAATATGCTTCCTGGGGTATGCACACCGGAGCACCGGCCTGGATATGCCAGCATATTTACGAACATTACCGTTTTACCGGCGACGAGAAATTCCTGAAAGACATGTATCCTGTTTTGAAAGGAGCTGTCGAGTTCTACATGGATTGGCTTACTGTCGATCCTAAAACCGGAAAACTGGTTTCAGGACCTGCTGTATCTCCGGAAAATACTTTTGTAGCTCCTGATGGCAGCCATTGCCAAATCAGTATGGGACCTTCACATGACCAGCAGACCATCTGGCAACTCTTTACTGATTTTATAGATGCTTCCCATCAGCTGTCTGTGTCCGATGCTTTCGTCAGTGAAGTTTCGGCTGCCCGCGAAAAACTGTTAGGCATTCAGGTTGGCAGCGATGGCCGTATCATGGAATGGGCCGAAGAATTCCCCGAAGTAGAACCCGGGCACCGTCACATCTCTCATCTGTTTGCTTTACATCCCGGTGCACAGATTAATCCGTTGCAGACACCGGATTTGACACAAGCTGCAAGCAAGTCGTTGGATTATAGAATTGAACATGGAGGCGGACATACCGGTTGGAGTGCCGCGTGGCTGGTTTCCCTGTATGCTCGTCTGCAACAATCCGACAAAGCTTTAGCGTGTTTGGATAAAGTACTGATGAAAAGTTTGAATCCTAACCTTTTCACGCTGTGTCCACCTTTCCAGATTGATGCCAATTTTGGAACTACTGCCGGCATTGCCGAAATGTTGTTGCAAAGCCATGTTCTCGATGGAGATACATATGTTATCCAAATTCTGCCTTCACTTCCAGCCGAATGGCAGACAGGCAGCTTTACCGGTTTGAAAGCACGTGGTGGCTTCGAGGTATCCGCCCGTTGGAAAAACGGAAAACTGACAGCAGCTTCTGTAAAATCGCTGTTAGGACATAAGTGTAGAATTGTTTACGGTGGTTCCAGTCAAGATTTGCTGTTGTCAAAAGGACAAGAGTGGAAGTGGTAATTTTTTTAATGAAATAATAAAACATGCATATATGAAGAAAATAAGTCTGTTTACAAGTTTATTCTTATCGTGCTGTATGGCCTTTTCTCAATCGGCCGTACTCGATTTGTCCGGGACCTGGCGGTTTCAGACCGATTTGACAGGTTTTGGCAAAACTCCAGGCTCTGAGCTCTTTCGTACTAAATTAGTTGAGTCCATCCAATTGCCGGGAAGCACTGATGAAGCCGGAGTCGGTATCAAAGTGAATACCCGCTATGTAGATCGTCTGACCCGTAAATTTGAATATTGCGGAGCAGCATGGTATCAGCGTGAGGTAACCATTCCTGAATCTTGGAGTGAAAAAGAAATAACTCTGATGCTGGAACGCTGTCATTGGGAAACTACAGTCTATGTAGATGGAAAACTGGTCGGCATGGAAGAACATTTGATTACTCCAAACCGGTTTAATCTAACCCAGTATCTGACTCCGGGTATCCATGTACTCACGCTTTGTATAGACAACCGCCTGAAATACCCTATGGACCATTGGAATCATGGCACTACCGAGCATACCCAGACCAATTGGAATGGAGTGGTCGGTCAGATGCGCCTTGAGGCTCGCGATAAAATAAACATCTCGTCAATGCAGGCTTATCCGGATATTGAAAATAAAAATGTACGTTTGCAGTTTGATTGGGCTAACACTACGGGTGCTGCCTGTAACGGAGAAGTAGAGCTGGTACTGTCTGAAAAGAACGGAAAATCAATAGCAACCACCACACTTCCGGTAGAGCTTCCGGAAAAAGGAGGCAAGTTTACTACAACCTTGTCTTTAGGAAAAAATATGAAGTTGTGGGATGAGTTTACTCCTAATCTGTACGAAGTTAAAGCCACCTTGCGTGCCGGTTCATTGCAAGATAGCCGTAATGTTACGTTCGGTATGCGTAAAGTAGAGCAAGGCAAGCACCATATTCGTCTGAATAACCGTGACATACATTTACGCGGCGCACTGGATTGCTGTGTATTCCCGCTTACCGGTTATCCGGCAACTACAGTAGGCGAATGGAAACGGATATTCACCATTGTAAAAGATTATGGACTGAATCACGTGCGTTTCCACTCCTGGTGTCCTCCCAAAGCCGCTTTCATTGCCGCAGATGAAGTCGGTATTTATGTACAGGCCGAACTCCCCATGTGGATTAAGGATGTAGGCAAATATCCGGCCCGTCGCGATTTCTTTGAAAAAGAACTGATAGCCATGCTCGAAGAATACGGCAACCATCCTTCTTTCCTGCTGATGTGTAACGGTAATGAAAACGAAGGCGACTTCTCGGTGCTCGAAGCCTTGATAAACAAGGGCCAGCAATTAGACAACCGTCATCTTTACTCTGCCTCTACAGCCCGTACCCATACCGCATCCGATCAGTATTATGTTTCGCATGTTACCGATAAAGGTTGGATAACAGTATACGAAGGCCAGCCATCTACCGAATGGGATCGCCGCAAAGAATCCGATATCGACTGTCCGGTTATTGCACACGAGACCGGCCAGCGCTGCATGTATCCTAATTTCGAAGAAATGAAGAAATATACAGGAGTTGTGTTGCCAGCCAATTTCGAAGTCTTCCGTGAACGCCTTGCCCGCAACGGCATGCTTCATCAGGCAGATGATTTCTTCCGTGCTACAGGTATGCACACCGTATTGCAGTACAAGGAAGTGAACGAAGCATTGCTCCGTACTCCTAATTCAGGAGGTTTCCAGTTGCTTGGCCTGGCCGATTTCCCGGGGCAGGGAAGTGCTTTTGTCGGTATTCTGGATGCATTTTGGGACAGTAAAGGACTGGTAAGTCCCGAAAAATACCGTGAATCGTGTGCGCCGACTGTTTTGCTCGCCCGTATGCCGAAACGTGCGTATGTAGCTGGCGAAACTTTCCGTGCGAAAATGGAGATTTACCATTACGGCCAATACCCCTTGAAACGTGGAAAACTCAAATGGGAGCTGAAAGACGAGCAAGGAACAGCCATAACCAGTGGCAGTATTTCTACACCGGCTGTTCCCTGTGCAACGCTCGATTCATTGGGAGTGATAACCATTCCTCTGCAAGATATTACAAAAGCGCAGAAGCTTACCCTGCATACAACATTGGATGGAAAATATCACAATGAATGGGATATATGGGCTTATCCGGAAGTACAGGAAACAGCATCCGGTGATTTTGTATATGCCCGTACTTACAATGCAGAAGTAAAACAAGCGTTGGCTCAGGGAAAGAACGTATTGCTTGTTCCCGAACAGTTGAAAGGTCGTAAGACCAAGTTTGCCAGTCATTTCTGGAATCCCATCATGTTCAATTGGGATCCGATGATTGTAGGAACTCTGATAGACAGCGACCATCCGGCTTTCAGTAACTTCCCGACCGATTCGTATGCCGACTGGCAGTGGTGGGATATTCTGAATTATGCCGCAGCCATGGAACTTGATGAGCTTCGCAATGTAACGCCGGTTATACAGAGTGTTGATACTTATGAGCATAATCATAAGTTGGGAATTGCTTTCGAGGCCCGTGTAGATAAAGGCTCACTTTTCGTGTTGAATGTAGATATTGACAAAGATGCGGCTACCCGTCCGGCTATGCGTCAACTGCTGTATTCCATACAGAAATACGTAGCATCCGATGCATTCCGTCCGGCGGTAAGTATTCAGCCTTATCAATTAGATGCACTTTTCGATAATACAGTACAGTCTGAAAAAAGTGCATCCGAAAATGCTGCTGTGAAACAGTTGCTCAATCAATAACAATAAAATTCATTTCTCTTTTGCCGCTGTTATCTGTTCGGTAGGGAACAAGTGACGGCGGCTCTTTTTTTGTTGTTCAAAAACTATTTTAAAGGTAGACTTTAGTTGCCTCATTAAAAAGATAAATGTTTGGCTTTATTATGATAAACTTGTTTCATTTTTATGATGCAGGTTTGTCTCAATTGTGAGGAGGTAAAAATACAAGCTTAGCTTGACAGACATTCATCGAAGAAGGTTTTCTTTAAATGTACAAATAAAAGATAAAAATACTATCTTTGTCCTTTATAAAACTACTTTTAGGCTAAGAATCTGGTGATATGGAAAGAAACTCAAATAAAATAACCAAAGAAATACTGGTTCGTCTGTCTCAGGATGACGAATCAGCTTTCGATGTTATTTATTGGAGTTATAATACCCATGTCTATAATTTTGCCAATTCGCTTCTTTATTCACCTTCGGCTGCCCAGGATATTACTCAGAACGTATTTCTGAAAATCTGGGAAAAACGTCATGAAATAGACCCCGAACAAAATTTTAATGCTTATTTGTTTACCATTGCCCGCAATCTGGTTTATAAGGAGACCGAACACCGTTTGCTTGCAGAGCAGATAACTTTGGAGTTGCGCGAAGGCCGTGATGAAGCCGATTGTTCTACCGAGCAGGAGCTTGATATGCATTTCACCGAAGCTTATTATCGCCGGCTTGTAGAAGCACTGCCTCCGGCTCGCCGTGAAATATTCAAGCTCAGCCGTTTTCAAAGAATGTCTAATAAGGAAATTGCTGCGAGGCTTTCTCTTTCCGAAAAGACTGTCGAAACACAATTATATCGCGCTACAAGTTATCTGAAAAAATATCTGCTTACTGAAGAAGGGGCAGGAATGATTATGCTGTTGCTGATTAATCAGTGGTGAATCAGGAACATACTTTGTTAAGACTAATATATGACTATGGATACTGTTATGTTTACGAAAAACTTTATAATCTATACTTCATTAGGAATTGCAGGAGCTGCTTCTACTTTGTCAGCTCAACCCTCTTTTAATGTCGTTTATATTTTGGCCGATGATATGGGATATGGAGATTTATCCTGTTATAATGCATCTTCTAAAATATCTACGCCTACTCTCGATGCCTTAGCTGCTTCCGGTATGATTTTTACGGACGCACATAGTAATTCGGCAGTAAGTACTCCTACCCGTTATGGAACATTGACCGGCTGTTATTCTTTCCGTTCACCCATGAAAAAAGGGGTACTGACAGGATATTCGGTCCCACTGATTGAAAAGAATCAGGAAACGGTCGCTTCTTTATTGCAAAGAAACGGTTATCAGACTGCGTGTATCGGAAAGTGGCATTTAGGATTAAACTGGACGAAGAAAGATCAGTCAAAACCGCTGTTTACAGGTAGTGAATGGGATTTGGGAGATACTTCCAACATCAATTATACAGCTCCGATATCAGGAGGTCCTACTGATTGTGGTTTTGATTACAGCTATATTTTGCCTGCATCATTGGATATGTCACCTTATGTTTACATAGAAAATGGACATATCACAGCTCCGGTGACTCGTTTTGCGAAAGACTATAAGGAAGAAGGAGTACGTGGAGCACATTACCGTCACGGAGATTTGGCAGAAGATTTTCATCACGATGAATGTCTGTTTCAATTTACCCAAAAATCGGTCGATTATATTCTTGACGCTTCCAAGCAGGAAAAACCTTATTTCTTATATTGTGCATTAACGGCTCCTCATTCTCCCTGGATGGTGAGTGAGGAATTCAAGGGACGCTCACAAGCCGGTGTATACGGTGATTTTGTTTGCATGGTTGATGAGGCCGTTCGCCGTTTGTGTGAAGCTGTAGAAAAAAGTGGAGAGGCAGACCGTACAATAATCATATTTACGACGGATAATGGAGCTATGTGGCAGACTGCCGATATCGAAGAAACAGGTCATTATGCCAATGGGGGCTGGAGCGGAGCTAAGTCTGATTTATGGGAAGGAGGTCATCGGGTACCTTTAATCGCTTCTTGTCCGGGAGTTATTCCTCAAAACACGAAATCGGATGCACTGGTCAGTTCTGTAGATTTATTTGCAACTTTGGCCGAAATGAATCAGTTCACAATACCTGAAGGAGCTGCAAAAGACAGCTATAGCTATTGGCAAGTATTAAGTGGCAAACAAACGGACATCAATCATTCTTCCAGAACTTCTTTAGTTTATCATTCAGACAGTGGAAAGCTGGCACTGCGCAAGGGAGAGTGGGTATTGTTGGACTGTAAAGGTTCCGGTGGATGGTCGTTGCCTGAAAATGATGCTGACCCAAATGTAACGGTACAATTGTATAATTTGAAGACAGACCGTGCACAGAAAAAGAATGTGGCTTCTCTCTATCCGGAGAAAGTCAAGGAACTGAAAGCTGAATTGGATTTGCTTCGGGAGTAAAATAAACTGATAAATTTATCATTTAAGAAGATAGTATGAATACACGTATATTTTCTATTGGGTTATTGGCCTCTACTACATTGTTTGCAGAAAAAATGGCAGCTCAGCAAAATGTCTCTCCTAATGTGATACTGATTATGGCCGATGATTTAGGTTGGGGAGATGTCGGTTTTAATGGAAATCCAATAATTAAGACTCCTTGCTTGGATAGGTTGGCTTCTGAAGGAACTGTTTTTACACATTTTTATGCAGGAGCTCCTTTGTCATCCCCAACTCGTGCCAGTGTACTTACGGGACGAAATGCCTTTCGTACAGGTGTATTTGCGCCTAATGAGGGGATTATTCGTCCGGAGGAAAAAACTCTTCCGGAATATTTACAGGCAATAGGCTATAAAACCGGACATTTTGGAAAATGGCATTTAGGCACACTTACTTATAAAGAGAAAGATGCCAATAGGGGATGTCCGGAAAATCGCCATTTATATAATCCACCAGCAGAACATGGGTATGATGACGCTTTTGTTACAGAGTCTAAAGTTCCTACTTGTGATCCAATGTATGCTCCCAAAGACAATAACGGTCGTTTTTGGGATTATATTCGGGAAGGAGAGCCTCGTAAGTCTTATGGCACCTATTATTGGGGAGTAGATGGTAGGAAAGTGCAAGACAATCTTGATGGAGATGATAGCCGGATTATTATTGATCGTGTATTGCCTTTTATCCAGCAATCTGTAGAAGATAAGAAGCCCTTCCTGGCAACAATATGGTTTCATACCCCTCATCTGCCTTGTGTTGCAGCTCCTGAATACGCTGCTATGTATAAGAATTTATCCATAGAAGAACGTAATTATTATGGTTGTATAACAGCGATGGATGCACAGATTGAAAGACTGGTGCAGTATTTGAAGGAACAAAAGGTATATGATAATACTATTCTTCTATTCTGTAGTGATAACGGTCCGGAATTGCGTACTCCAGGAACTGCAGGTGCTTTTAAAGGGAAAAAACGTTCTCTTTATGAAGGGGGAATTCGAGTGCCGGCTTTTATGGTATGGAAGGATAAACAGTCTGTTTTTCCTAAAAACATTTCAGTGCCTTGCAGTACCTGTGACTATCTTCCTACACTGGCAGATTTAACGGGGTTTGCCCTTGATAAAGAGAGGGCCTTGGATGGAGAATCATGGTTAGATTTATTGCAAGGAAATACAGAACATAGGACTAATCCGTTAGTCTTTTGTTCGGGCACACAAGGAGCGGTAGTAGATGGATTTTATAAGCTTTATACGGATAAAGGGAAAATAGAGTTATTTGATTTGCAATCAGATCCTTATGAAAAGTTGGATATTAGTACTATTTATCCGAAGGAGACAGAACGTTTAAAGAATTATTTGTATAAGCAGATGTATGCTTATCAACAATCGTTTGAGGGAAAAGAATATGGCCAGGAATCTGTAGAGCGTATGAAGCAACCGTGGCATTCTATATTTGAATATAGTCAGAGAAAATGAAATAGAGGTTTATTAGCTTAACTCCTGGACGAAGACGTATTTTTTTTACTGCTGATTCGCCATAAACTATAATTACTATTATTATGAAGAAAATTTTAAATGCAAGTTTCGGTTGTCTGCTTGCTTTGTGTCTGCTTGGAGGTGGAACTTTCTCGCCGGCACAAGCCGAGACTGTACAGAAAAAAGAGAGTTTTCAAGTCGGTAAACAAGCTTTTATGCTGAATGGGAAACCTTTTATCATTAAAGCTGCCGAGATTCATTATCCCCGTATTCCGGAACCCTATTGGGAACATCGCATCCTTTTATGCAAGGCCTTGGGTATGAATACCATCTGTCTGTATGTGTTTTGGAATCTGCATGAAACGGAGCCGGACCAATTTGATTTTTCCGGAAATAAGGATATTGCAAAATTCTGCCGTCTGGCCCAGAAACACGGCATGTACGTAATTGTCCGTCCGGGTCCTTATGTTTGTGCAGAGTGGGAAATGGGGGGATTGCCCTGGTGGCTGTTGAAGAAAAAAGATGTACAGCTTCGTACGCTTGACACTTATTACATGAGTCGGGTTGAGAAATTTATGAAAGAAGTAGGCAAACAATTGTCCGGCCAGCAGATAACCAAAGGTGGCAATATTATTATGGTACAGGTAGAAAACGAGTACGGCTCTTATGCTACCGACAAGCCTTATGTATCCGCCATACGCGATATTGTCCGTAAATCCGGCTTTACTGAGGTTCCCTTGTTCCAATGTGACTGGAGCTCTAACTTTATGAACAATGCATTGGATGATTTGCTTTGGACAGTAAATTTCGGGACTGGAGCCAATATAGATGCCCAGTTTAAAAAGCTGAAAGAAGTTCGCCCGGATTCACCGCTTATGTGCAGCGAGTTCTGGAGTGGCTGGTTCGATCATTGGGGACGCAAGCATGAAACCCGTGATGCCTCTACGATGGTTTCAGGAATAAAAGATATGCTGGACCGCAATATATCTTTCAGTCTTTACATGACACACGGAGGAACTACCTTCGGATGGTGGGGCGGTGCCAATAATCCTCCTTATTCGGCTATGTGCAGCTCTTACGATTACGATGCCCCTATCAGCGAAGCAGGCTGGACCACCCCTAAATATTATCAGTTACGCGAGTTGCTTCAGCATTATCTGCCAGAGGGAGAAAAGCTGCCAGAACCTCCTGCAGCTATTCCGGTAATCAGTATCCCTGCTATTACCGAATGGAAATCAGCTCCCTTGTTTGATAATCTGCCCGAGCTGAAACTTTCGGATGCAATTCTTCCGATGGAAGATTTAGGCCAAGGATGGGGAACCATTTTATATCGTACCACATTGGACACAGATATAGAAGACACTCTTTATATTGATGAAGTGCACGACTGGGCTCAGGTATTTGCCGACGGAAAACTCTTGGGACGTATGGACCGCCGTCGTGGAGAATTCAGTTTGCCTTTGACCGGAAAAATAGCGAAAGGAACTCGTCTGGATATTTTGGTTGAGGCCATGGGCCGTGTGAACTTTGATAAATCCATACACGACCGTAAAGGAATTACCCGCAGTGTTGAAGCTATGGCTCGAGGCCGGAAAACTCCGTTGAATAACTGGAAAATCTATAACCTTCCACCATTTTATGACTTTGTGGCTGACAAGCATTATCAATCCCAGCGTTCAGTATCGTCTCCAGCCTATTATAAAGCGACATTCACTCTGGACAAAGTAGGAGATACATTCCTTGATATGCAGACTTGGGGAAAAGGTATGGTTTGGGTAAACGGTCATGCTTTAGGACGTTTCTGGGAAATCGGTCCTCAGCAGACACTTTTTATGCCCGGATGTTGGCTTAAGAAAGGAAAGAATGAAATTATTGTGCTCGACTTGAAAGGTCCTTCACAGACGGTTGTCTGCGGATTGCAGCAACCTATACTGGACATGCTTCGGAAAGAGCAAATCCGTTCCGGACGCGTCAATAAAAATGATTTAAAGGTGGAAAAGCTGGAAACGGCTCACCGTGGCACATTTAAAAAAGCTAACGGCTGGCAGGAAGTGAAGTTTGCCGGTGTTAAGTCGGGACGCTATTTTTGCTTGGAAACACTTTCTGGTTTTGGAACAGATAAGCAGACTGCGATAGCAGAACTGGACGTATTGGACAAGTCGGGTAAGCCGGTGTCGCGTGAAAAATGGCAGATTGTTTACGCTGACAGTGAAGAAACAGAGGGTGGAAACTATACAGCCGAGAAAGTATTTGATTTACAGGAAAGCACTTATTGGCTGACGAAGAAAGGCGCAGCATTTCCGCACTGTATCATTATCGATTTAGGAAAGCAATACGAAATAGGTGGTTTCCGTATGTTGCCCCGTGCTGAAAAAGGAGCTCCTTCTGTTCCTGGAAACTATCAGGTTCGTGTAGGAAATACCGTAAAATGAAATATGCAGATTTTAGTCTATTGAAAAACAAGTAAAAAACATGAAAACCATAAAACGTATTATTTATGGCAGTTCATTGCTTTTGCTGAGTGCAACCCCTTTATATGCCCAGCAGGAAATGAATAAAATGTGGGGAGAAAGTCAGCAGGCCAAAGAATTATCGGTAACTGATGAACGTGGCCGTATGTTTGAATATGGCAACTATGCAATGTTCATACACTGGGGACTTTATTCGCAACTGGCAAATGTGTGGAACGGTAAAACCTATTATGGTATTGGAGAATGGCTGATGGATATCAACATGGCCAATGCCGATAAGAACGAATATAAAGCTACGGCAAAAAACTTCAACCCCGTAAAATTTGATGCCGAAAAAGTAGCTTTGCTGGCAAAGGCTGCCGGAATGAAATACATTATTATTACCAGTAAGCATCACGATGGCTTTGCCATGTATCATTCGGCTTGTGATTCCTTCAACATTGTAGACGCTACCCCTTTCAAGAGAGATCCGATGAAAGAACTTTCGGAGGCATGCAAAAAACACGGTCTGGGATTCGGATTCTATTATTCGCATAATCAGGACTGGACCACACCGGGAGCTTCCGGTGCACCTCGGGTAGATGCTGCGGGCAATCCGAGAACATTCGAAGACTATTTCCGTGAAAAGTGCCTTCCGCAGGTCGAAGAGATAACCAGCAACTATGGTGATATTGAGCTGGTATGGTTTGATACACCGGGAAGTATTCCTCAGGAATATGCTCAGAAGCTGGTTGATGTAGTTCGTAAAAACCAGCCGAATGCTTTAGTTTCGGGTCGTGTCGGATATAATTTAGGCGACTACATGACACTGGGTGACATGGAAGTACCGTTAGAGAACATCGACGGTTTGTGGGAAAGCGTTGATGTAACGAACGATGCATGGGGCTATGCCTGGTACGACCAGAACTGGAAGTCTCCCAAACTGATCCTGAAAAACCTGATTTCAACAGTGGCCAGAGGAGGTACTTATATGCTGAATGTAGGTCTTGACGGAACCGGTGACATACCCGATATGGTATCGAAAACTTTACAGGCTTCCGGAAAATGGATTACCCGTTATCCGCAAGTTATTTACGGAGCCGGTGCTTCTCCCTGGAAACATGCATTGCCATGGGGAGATGTCGTATGCAATCAAGGTAAACTTTATCTGTGTGTGTACGATTGGCCGACATCCGGAAAATTATATTTACCCGGACTACGGAATAAAGTGAAATCGGCATCTGTATTGCAGGAAGATGGCAAAAAGCAGCGTATCCGCTGTCGTCAGGAGAATGGATGGACAGAATTTCAAGTTCCCTGTAAGCAACCTGATGCTTTGGTCAGCATTATAGAGCTGGTACCGGATGGTCCTGAAATTTCGGTAGATAATATTCAGGCAGTTGACCCGGAAATGGGAATTAAAGACCTGTCTGTAAAATTTGCCAAGACAGAATCTTGCGATGTCTACAAGTCCAGCTGGATGGAGAAATTTGGCGAGTGGAAACATGTTTACTGTACCGGTAATTTAAACCGTGGAGGAAAACTGACTTGGACGCTGGCTGTAAATACTCCGGGGGTATATCATCTGGAAGTCAAAGCCAGAGGTAAGGGACGTGTTGTGTGGAAAGCGGAAACAGATGAGGGGTATGCTATCCAGAATCAGCAGGGAGTTTCTGATATATTCTGCAATCGTCCTATCGGCTGGATTCGGATTGATAAGGCTGGAACGCATACTATTACTGTAAAACAGTTGGAAGGCGGAGCTGTAGATTTGTCGTCTATAACGCTTGTGCCTGTGGAATTTGAATGATATTTTCTTAAAAATCATTCAACTAGGACGATGAGAACTTTTCCTTCTTAATGCTGTAAAGGCTTTGAGGGTATAATATGCATTATTCGAATAATGAGTAACTTAAAAACAATAAAAAGAACTTTTTGGATAACTGTCGCAACAATGTTTGTGGCAATAAATTTGTCGGCTCAAGCACCATCGCTTGCCGGCCAAGTAGGTAACGGGCATGTGTATGGATTCAGCTCGCTGAAATTCCATCCGGGAATCAATGCGCAGGAAGGTTACGCGCAGCTTCAGTATGGTATAGGCCAGTGCTTTTCGGCAGGTGCAGATGTTTATGCCAGTGGCTCAGGATTATCATCAATGAGTGCGTTGGCGCGTTTTGCCATGCCGCTAAACTCTTATGCTAGCTTGGGGGTGCAACTCTCACCTACATTCAGCCTGAATGATAATATGAAGTTTACTTCTGTTACTACAGCACTTTATCTTAACGGTATATTTTCTAAGCGCAGCAATATGATGTGGTGTATTAATACGCGTTGGGGAGTAAATCGGAAAAGCGAATATACACTCAACCAGTGGAGTTACCTGGGGTACAGAATCCCCTTGCGTAACGGGCATGCCATCACTCCTATGTTGGGAGGGTGGCATTCGTGGAAGTTCGATCAGGATATGGACTTTACTACCGGTTTTCTTTATTCGGCCAAGCGGTGTGGTATCTATTTTTATATTAATGAATATCTGAAAGACCATATTGGAGTGTTGATGGGACTGGACTTTGTGATTTAAATATCATTCATAGGCATTCTCATGCCGTTAATTGTGGGATACGGAATGAGAACTTATAATTAAATCCTGCAAAACTAAAATATTAAACTTGTGATGAAACTAATTATTGGATTCTTAACTTTTTTATTTTCTGCCTGTATTGTATATGGACAGACGTTTGACGCAAAATCTTTTTATAAGATTTACAATGATCAAGGAGAAGTAATGAATAATGGTGATGCAATGGATAATATGGCTAACATTATTCTTTCAAAAGAAGCTAAGGGTATTGCCGGACAGTTATTTTCTATAAAAAAAACAGGAAATAACGAAGTGTTTATTTCTTTGCCTGCATATGAAAAAGCACTTGATTATACGTCTGAAGCAAAAGAAAATAAGTTGATAATACAATGGGACGGTTTTGATGCTAATATTCATCAGCAATGGCTGCTGACGGAGTTGGCTGATGGAGCTTATCTTATTTCTCCAAAAAGATTTCCTAATCTGGCATTGAGTTATAGAAAAGATGGTAAAGTTCAGTTGGTACAAAGAAATGATAAAGAGGCTTCACAAAAATGGTTTATAAGAAAGACCAATGAAGGATTGCCTAAAACATTGAATGCTGTAGGTGAAGAATATTGGGAGAATGAGCAGATATTTGCAGTGAATAAAGAAGAGGATAGAAATACATTTCTTCCTTTTCTTTCTATGGATGAATTAAAGAAGGATCCTAGCTTTTCTAAGCCTTGGGAGACCCCACGGGCAAGCAATTATATGCTGTTGAGTGGTTTGTGGAAGTTTAATTGGGTAAGTTGTCCGGAAGAACGTCCGGTTGATTTTTATAAAGACGGATATGATGTATCGGATTGGGATGAAATTGTAGTTCCATCTTCTTGGGAAATGTTAGGATATGGTACTCCAATTTATACTAATGTGACTTATCCTCATAAGAATCAGCCTCCTTTTATTCGTTCGGTGCAAGGTTGGACCATCGAAAAAGAAAAGAATCCTGTAGGTTCATATAAAAGAACATTTGTATTGGATGATGAATGGATAGGAAAAGAAATCTTTTTGCATTTTGACGGTTGTTATAGTGGCTTGTATATTTGGGTTAATGGAAAGCAGGTTGGTTATTCGCAAGGAGCTAACAATGATGCGGAATTTAATATCACCAAATATGTCAAGAAGGGGATAAATACAGTGGCCTGTGAGGTTTACAGATGGACAGACGGTTCGTATTTGGAAGATCAGGATATGTTTCGTTTGAGTGGTATTCATCGTAATGTGTATCTTTATGCGACTCAGGATGTGCGTATCCGTGATTTTCATATTACAGACCAGCTGAGTTCTGACTTGAAAAAGGCTTCCTATAAAGTTGTTTCAGAGGTATGCTCGTATGCTAAGAAATACGCAGGACTGAAGTTGGAAGTACAGGTTTTTGATCCTTCCATGAACATGGTTGCATCAGAAGAAGTTGTAGTTCCTGCTGTTGGACGTAAATCACATAAGGAGGTTACCGTTACAGGTAGTATTGCTTCTGATGTTGCGCTATGGTCGGCAGAAACTCCCAGTCTTTATACGTTTATTCTTACTTTGAAAGACAGGAAGGGTAATCTGATTGAAGCTGTAACGAATAAATATGGATTCCGGAAAATCGAAATAAAGAACAATAAAGTATATATCAATAACGAACAGGTCCTTTTCAAAGGTGTAAATCGTCATGATACACATCCTGTGTTGGGGAAAGCTATCCCTGTTGAATCAATGAAGCAAGATATTGAACTGATGAAGTTAAACAATATCAACACTGTGCGTACAGCTCATTATCCTAATGATCCTCGTATGTATGCTTTGTATGATTACTATGGACTATATGTTATGGGTGAGGCTGATGTAGAGTGTCATGGAAACAATTCAATAGCAGGAAAGGAAAATTGGGAGCCTGCAATGGTTGACCGAATGGTACGTATGGTAGAACGCGACAAGAATCATCCTTCTGTGATATTCTGGTCATTAGGCAACGAATGTGGTGGTGGCAAAAACTTTGATGCAATGTATAATATAACGAAGGAAATGGATGCCTCCAGACCAATACATTATGAAGCGAAGAATAATTTGGCTGATATGGATTCGCAGATGTATCCTTCTGTTGAGAATATGATTGCATTCGACAAACAACCTCGCAACAAGCCTTATTTTCTTTGTGAGTATGCACATGCAATGGGTAATGCTATTGGTAATCTTTCTGAATATTGGGATTATATTGAAAATCATTCTAACCGTATGATCGGTGGATGTATTTGGGATTGGGTAGATCAAGGTTTGTGTAAATTCGGCAGACCGCAGAATGAATATTATTACGGAAGTGACTTTGGAGATAAACCTAATTCGTTTGACTTTTGCTGTAATGGAATAGTGACTCCGACTCGTCAGGTTACTCCTAAATTAATGGAAGTAAAGAAGGTTTATCAGTATATTGAGGTGCAGAAAATTTTGGGAAATCAGCGGATATTTAATATCAAGAACAAGTATGATTTCTTAAATTTGAATACTTTTGAAATGGTATGGAAATTGCTGCGTGAAGGTAAGGTGGTGGAACAAGGTAAAATGAGTTTGCCATCTGCAGCAGCCAATCAGGTTGTTCAGGTGGAGATACCTTATAAGTGGAATATCAATGATGGAGCTGAATATGCAGTGAATTTTTATTTCATGAAAAAGAATCCGGAAAGTTGGGTTCCTGTTTCTCATTATTTTGCGAGCGAACAGATATTATTGAATGATAAAAAAGATTGTTCTGATAATGCAGGAGGAACTTTAAAGAAGTGCTTACCTTTAAAACTTGTGGAAACAGAACAGACTATCATTTTGGATGGTGATGAATTCGGGGTTGAATTTGATAGAAAACAAGGAAGAATTACTTCTTTGGAATATTGTGGAAAAAATATGATTTATAATGGAAAAGGCTTTTCGTTTAACTGGTATCGATCTGTAAATAATGATGCCCGAAAATATTTTAATACTAGTATCACAGTTGATGAATGTACGGTGCAACAGTCGGGCGATAAATATATCGTAACGGTTAAAGCACAGGCAAAATTGACTATGGAAGACGATGCGGTTTATCCTTATGAGGTGGCATATGTTATCCATCCAAATGGTATAATTGATGTTACTGCTCACTTTACATTGGGAAAAGAAGCTTATAAGGTTCCACGGTTAGGCCTAGTGGCACATTTGAGCTCTGAGTTAGAGCAGATAGAATATTATGGTCGTGGCCCATGGGAGAATTATTGGGATAGAAAGTCTTCGGCCTTTTTGGGTGTTTATAAGAATACTGTTACTGGATTTGAAGAAGAATATGTCCGTTCTCAGAGCATGGGAAATCGTGAAGATGTCCGTTGGCTGAGGCTGACTGATAAAGGTGGACGTGGTTTGTGTATTACAGCTGCTGAAAGTTTTAACTTTTCAGCTTTACATTTTACAGACAAGCAGTTGTGGAATGATATGAAACACGGGCATGAGCGAAATAATTGTCGATTGAAGGAAACTGTTTTAAGTATTGATGCCATTCAGCGTGGATTAGGTAATCAAAGTTGCGGCCCGGCTCCGATGGAAAAATATGAAATGAAAGCAGGAAAATATACTTGCCGCTTCTTTATTTCTCCTTTAATGGGATTTGAAAATAAATGAATTTAATTAAAAACATTTTTTATGGTAAAACCTTATATATTATCAGCCTTTTTATTGGCTTCAAGTAGTCTTTCTGCACAATATGCATTAGATTTAAGTAAGGTGAAATACCCTTCTTTGGAATATCTGGAGATGGGAAATGCCGACCCTTCTGGAAAAGAAATAAAAGTAAATAATCTGTATCTTGAAGAAGGTGGAGTCCCTCAACTCCCGGTTATGGGCGAATTTCATTATGGCCGTATGAATCCGGAATATTGGAAGGACGTATTGTTGAAGATGAAATCTTCTGGGGTTAATATTGTTTCTACATATTGCCTTTGGAATCTTCATGAAGAGTTTGAAGGCGAACTTTCGTGGAAAGGTCATCTGGATGTCCGCCGTTTTGTTGAACTGTGTAAAGAGGTTGGTTTGAAAGTACACCTGCGTCTTGGTCCTTACTGTAATGCCGAAATACGCAATGGTGGATTACCCGACTGGATTGTAAACAATAAGTCATTGGAGCCCCGCTCCAATGACCCGCTTTATCTGGCTCATGTAAAACGATGGTATAGCGAACTATATAAACAGGTTTCCGGACTATTGTATAAGGATGGAGGACCTATTATTGCAGTTCAGTTGGAAAACGAGTATGTAAAGCGGGGCATGATTGTTTCACACCTTACTCGGTTAAAGCAAATGGCTGTCGAAATTGGTTTTGACGTTCCTTTATACTCAATGACACACTGGATGGACAGTGAATACCCTAAAGGGGAAATTGTTCCTTATGCCGGATTTTACATTGAGGCTCCTTGGACCGCTTCCGGTAAGAATGAGATTCCAACCGGAAATTTTGAATTCTTTATTTATAACCGTTTATCAGACAATATTGGTACTGATATTATTAAGATTGAAGGCGAAGTAGAATCACTGAGTGGTGAAAACAATGACTCTCCGTTTTTTACATGCGAGGTAGGTGTAGGTACTACTGCTTTTTACCATCGCCGTGCTGTAGTTCCCGAAGAGATGGCTGGTGAGATGATTAATCTCCGGTTGGGATGTGGGGTGAATCTGATGGGATACTATATGTATGCCGGAGGAACAAATCCTGTGGGAAAATCTACAACGATGCAGTCGTCCGGTCCAAGGGTCAGCTATGATTATCAGGCACCGGTCCGTGAATTTGGAACATTGGGGACGGTTATGCAGGAAGTAAAAAAGTACAATTATTTTATGAACGACTTTGGTACAGCTTTAGCTCCTGCAGTGGCCTATTTGCCGATATCCAATCAGAAAAGAGAAAATTTGCAATGGGCAGTCCGCTCGGATGGAAAAAGTGGATATCTGTTTTGTTCCAACTACCTTTATAAGCACAAACGGAAAGATTTTAACAATGTACAGTTCAAGGTTAAGCTCAGTGAAGAAACCTTCCGGATACCAAGAAAGGAGGTAACCGTAAAAGGAGGAACTTACTTTTTATGGCCTTTTAATTTGTCGCTTGACGGCATCTTGCTGAAGTATGCCACTACTCAGCCGATATGCTCTTTAAAAGAGCCGGGATGTATTACTTATTTCTTTTTTGAAGATGATTCCATTCCGGCAGAATATTTGATAGAGAATAAAGAAATTGCTGCTATCAAGGTTAACAATGTAACTTGCAAGAAAGAACGTGGATGCTATTTCCTGGATGAAGTTACAGCAGGGAAAGACTGTATTATCGAACTGCAAAAACAAGATGGTACACAAGTAAGACTGGTAACTTTGACAGAGGAAGAATCGGATATGCTATGGAAAGGAACACTGAAAGGAAAAGAATATGTAGTACTTACTTCCTCTTCACTGGTTGTGGATGATGACAAGATGGCTCTGATTGATAATAATACCAGTGTTTCTGTTGATTTTTACAGGAATGGTCATTTCTTTAAAAAATATTTCAAGAAAGAGACGCAGCCTGTTCAGGCAAAGATTCGCCCACTTGCACCTATGGATGGTAGTTTATGCATCGCTTCATCGGATGGGAAAGGTATGCATCGTCAATTTGTATTACGTTCTTTTTCGGATATAGAACATGCTTATTTACGTTTTTCATCGGCAGAAAGCACAATGTGTTATTTGAATGACAGTCTGGTAACCGTTCAAAATTCCGGTAATTATTACTGGGCAGATGTGACATCACTGCTTCGCTTGGAGGCAAATGACTGGAAGTTTATAGATAAGGAACAAGCTGGAGTTGCAGCAGAACTGGAAATTTTATTAAAAAATGGTCAGCGTATTGTTTGGAACACAGATGAAACCTGGATGCAGAGCGGGAAGAATATTCCTGTGACAATTGTAGAAAGTGGAATAAAACCAGACCAGTATGCACCTCAAGAGCATTTGGCTTTGTATGCGATAAATGTTCCCAGACCCGTATCAGGAGATGAGGAAACCAGAATGTATATAACCTATAGAGGTGATGTGGCAAATTTGTATCAAAACGGACATTTGGCCGCAGATTCTTATTACGATGGGACTGAGTGGATTGTAAGCGTAAACAGATTAAAGGAGGCCGCTGACATTAATCCTGTCGTAATCCGTCTTACAGGATTGGAAAATGCCGAAGTGCCGATTTATTTTGAAAAGAATGTCAATCCTTCTGAATGTGTTCTTCCTGCTATTGATTCAGTTAAGGTAATACGGGAAAACCGTTTTTATATATCGGAAGAAGATTCGAAATAGAATTGTATGTGTATACAAATGTTAAAATATTATTTTTTTTAGATGCCTTGTAAGGGATTTGATGTTTTCAAGGATATACAATACAAAGCCAGGCAAAATGGACTATATAGAATTATTAGATAAATATATGCAAGGTGCTACTTCTCCCGAAGAGGAGAAGCAGCTATTGCAGTGGATACAAAATAATAGCTATGCCCGCGCTACTATTCTTGCACACTATGAAAAACACTGGGCCAGACATTCTCGTGATGAAGTTCCCGCAGAACTTCAACACGAGATGTTGATGAATATTAAAAGAAAGATGCATGCTCAGCCTGCATCTGGAATCAAAAATATGCCAATAGGTAGTAAAGGTAAAAAGATTTTATGGTTAGAGGTTATGAAATATGCGGCGGTGATACTGGTAACCATTAGTGTTGCAGTATCCTCCACATATTTTTATCTTTCATCTTCTGAGCCGGAAGGAGAATCCTTTATCGTTTATGCGGATAAGGGACAACGCAGTAATGTTGTGCTACCGGATGGAACTAAAGTGTGGCTGAATTCGGATTCCCGTTTGGAATATGATACGCATTATGGGCAGAAAGAACGAAAGGTAAAGCTCACAGGTGAGGCTTATTTTCAAGTAGCAAAAGATGTAGACCACCGTTTCTTGGTGCATACAGACATTATGGATGTGGAGGCTTTGGGGACAGCTTTTAATGTACAAGCCTATCCGGATGATGCTGAAATTATTACTACCCTGGTTGAGGGAAAAGTCCGGGTTTCTACCGGCGATAACGAAGTGGTACTTTTACCCAATCAGCTGGCTTCTTACGAACGAAATGGAGGAGTAATGAGAGTCAGTAAAATGGAGAATACAGATTATGCTACCGGTTGGATGAAAGGTGAATTTGCTTTCAGTGGTGCCAGCTTGCAGGAAATAGCCAAAGATTTGAGCCGAATGTATAATATGAGGATACAGTTTAAATCCGAGGAAATAAAAAAATATCACTTCTCTGGTGTTATCCAAAATAACAGTCTGACCAATGTGTTGGAAATAATAAGCTTGACATCACCTGTAGTGTATGAAGTACGTAATGATTCGATAATACTTGATAAGCAGTGATAATAATAAACCTTAGAACTAATAAGTTATGAAAATAAAGAAAAAAGGACCTTGAAAAAACAGAGGAGGAGTAATACCTGTACAAACTCCTCCTCCTTACTGACATTAAGCAAATCCAGTCGTATAAAGGAGAAGGTAACTTGGCGGTTCATCCATTCTCTTTTAGAAACCGATTTTGCTTGTAAAATTACGCATAAAAATGAAAAACACATTAAAAATCAATGTAAAGATGAGTAATATCAAGCATTATTTATCGAGATCTTGCCTTTGTGGTCTTTTGCTGGCGGCAAGTTTGAATTCTTATTCTCAAATTACACTGAATGCTAGGGGTGCTTCAGTAAAGTCATTAATTCATCAGATTGAAACTCAGTCCGATTATCGTTTCTTTTTTGAAGACGGATTGTCTGGCCTTTCTAAAAAAGTAAATATCAACGCTAAAGACCAGTCTATCACACAGGTTATGGATGCTATTTGCAGTCAGGCTGGTATTGGCTATACGATCAAAGGAGATAATCAGGTAGTAGTTCATGCCCAAAAATCAGTAACAGCAGCTGCTCAGCAGTCAGCACCGAAGAAAATTAAAGGTGTGGTAAATGATCCCACAGGCACTCCGGTAATCGGTGCTAATATTCGTGTAAAAGGAACTAGTACAGGAACTATTAGTGATATCGATGGAAACTTCGTTTTAGAAGTCGATGGAAATGCTGAATTGTTGGAGGTTTCGTATATTGGTTATAAAACTCAAGATATTCCTTTGAAAGGGAAAAAAGAGTTCACTATTGTATTGAAAGAAGATACAGAAACACTGGATGAAGTTGTTGTTGTGGGTTATGGTACAACTTCAAAGCGAAAGACTACAGCTGCAATTACATCGGTTAGTGCTGAGGATATTGCTAAGGTTCCAGTAGCAGATGTCACTCAGAGTTTGGCTGGACGTGCTCCTGGTTTGATTATAACTCAATCAGGTGGTGGTGTGGGTACTACAGCTAGTATCTCAATTCGTGGTGGTGGAACTCCTTTGTTTGTTATTGATGATGTTGTTTCTGAAACCCGTGATTTTGAGAATTTGAATCCGGAAGATATAGCTCAAATGACAGTTTTAAAAGATGCATCTGCTACAGCAATTTATGGTGCTCGTGCTGCAAATGGTATTATCTTAGTTACTACAAAGCAGGGTATATCTGGAAAAATGAGTGTGAATTATAATTTTAATTATAATTTGAGTAAACCGTCTTACCTTCCAGAAAAAGTAAATTCATACGATTATATGAACTATCAAAATATAGGTCGTAGGAATGATGGTATGGCACCAGTTGTGTCAGATGAAGATCTACAGAAATATAAAGATGGATCAGATCCTTATCATTTTCCTAATACGGATTGGGTAGAGCTTTGTCTTAGAAATTTTGCACCGGAGCAGCGTCATAATTTGTCAATTCGGGGCGGAAGTGAAAATATTAAAGTATATTCAGGTTTGGGATATTATGATCAAGGCTCAATTTACAAAACTAATAGTGTAAATATGCAACGCTATAATTTCCGTACGAATATAGTAGCAACTTTTAAGGAAATTGGTTTGAAATTTACGGGAGGTGTCGATGCTTATATATGGGATATGACAGAGCCTTATACACATCAGGGACGGGGATATGCTACTGCTTGGAGTCATATTTGGAATTCTTTACCAACATCATTAGCCACTAACCAAGATGGTCAAATATTTAGTGGAACAACCGATAACCCTTTAATTGATATTAGTTCAGATGGAGGTTATTATAAACAGCAACGTAGTTCTGTAAGAGGTAACGTTGGGTTGGAATGGAGTGTGCCTTCTCTTCCTGGTTTAAAGTTGAAAGCGTTGGGTAGCTATACAGTTGTGAATGATAGAAGTAAGGGATGGCAAAAGACTCCTTATGCTTATGATTTGGAAGGTAATCCCAATAATCCGAGTAAGCCTAATCTAGAGAAAAATACTTATTATCATAGAAATTTCACTACACAGTTTTTTGCTGATTATAATCAAACTTTTAATGCATTGCATACCGTAGGTGCTATGTTAGGATTTGAAGCTAGTGGTAGTGATTATGATGATAGTTCATTAGCCCGTAAAGAATATTTGTTGGATATAGATCAAATAATGGCAGGTCCGGTAGGTACTGCAACAAATAGCTCTAGTGAGGGCGTTGGATATCGGCGTGCTTCTTTGATTAGCCGTGTAAAGTATGACTATGCGGCTAAGTATATTGCGGAAGCAAGTATGCGTTATGATGGTAGTGATTATTTTCCGAAGAGTAATCGTTGGGGAATGTTTTTCTCTGGTTCTTTGGCTTGGGTAATTTCGGAAGAAGAATTTTGGTCTGAACTAAAAGAACGGCATATTTTTGATTTATTTAAGGTACGTGGTTCTTATGGTGAAATAGGTTTGGATGGAAGCACAGATGGTCGATTGGGTCGTTATGAGTATCTTCAATCATATACTTATAATGATCGTGGTGGATATATTGGAGAACAGTTCTATCCTGGTTTTAAGGAGGGAGCCTTGGTTTCGTCTGATATTAGTTGGTATACCAGTAAGAATATGAATATTGGTGTTGATTTTGCTTCATTAAATAACCGATTGTCAGGTACTTTGGAATATTTCCGTATGTCAACGACCGGATATTTAGCTTCTCCTTCAAATGTGGGTTATACAGATCCTTTAGGAGTTAGCTTGCCTAAGGTAAAATCAAATGGAGAACATATTCGTCAAGGAGGTGAATTCATTCTTACTTGGAAAGATGAAATAGGAGATTTTAAATACAATGTATCTGGGAATTTAACCGTATACGATAGTCGATGGAATATTAATCCAGATGAATCAGAAGTTGATTTAAAGAATCCGTATAAGCGTAGTACACAGGTTGGTAGCTATTGGGGAAATGGTTATACTTGTTTGGGATATTATCAAAATTATGAGGATGTGATGAACTCTCCTAAACGTCCTGAATCAGTGAACTTGGGTGCAGGTGATTTGAAATATGAAGATTTCAATGGTGATGGAATTATTGATGGTAATGACCAACATCGAATTGGAACAAGTTCTTCTCCTCGTATGAATTACGGCTTAAACTTGGGAGTTGAATATAAAGGATGGTTTATGAGTATGTTGTGGCAGGGGGCTGGATCCTATGATATTGAGTATTCAATGCGCTCTGAGGAAAAAATGCCGGTACGTTTTGATTTCCAAACAGATTTTTGGACAACAGATAATCAAGATGCTCAATTCCCTCGTTTACATAGTTCATCTAGCTTTAATGGTAACAATAATAATGCTGCATCAGACTTTTGGTTAATAGATGGTAAATATATTCGATTGAAATATTTTTCAGTGGGGTATGATTTTAAAAATAAATTGCTGAAAAATGTAAAATGGCTTAGTAAGTGTTCTCTTGCTTTAAATGGAACTAATCTATTGACATTTAGCCCAGCTAAAAAATATGGTATGGATCCAGAATTAGGTAGTGGCCGTTGGTATAATTATCCTATAATGGAAACATATTCAGTCAGTTTAAATTTAGGTTTTTAAAAATATGATATTATGAAAATTTCAAAATATATACTTTCGTTTTGCCTTTTAGGGGCGTTAGGCCTGCAAGGTTGTGAAGATTTCCTGGATACAAAACCTAGTGCTTCTTTTGGAGAGGATATGGTGTGGACTAGTAAGAGTGGCATTGAGGCTTACATTGTTCAGACAATGAGTGATATGTTAAGTTTATATCACGATTTTGAAACTATGGATAAAGGGTTTACAACGAATGCTATTCCGGTACGTGAATCTTGTCCTAATGAGGCTCTTGGCTTAAAAACAAAAGAATGGGATTGGGGATTTGGTTATTTTAGCAATATACGTGCTTGTAATCTTTTGATTGAAAAGGCTGAAACAGCTACAGGAATTACAGAAGACTATCGTAAACAAGCTATTGCAGAAGGTAAAATGATGCGTGCCATGATTTATTTTTATCAGGCAAGGCATTGTGGACGTTTTATTTGGGTTGATAGAGTGTTGACAGAAGATGATGAATTCAATCTTCCATTGACTAAAGATATGAAGGAAAGTTATAGCTATATTCTTTCTGATATCAATGCTGCAATAGAAGGCCTTCCTGATGAGGCAGAAGCTGGGCGTTTTACTAAAAATGCAGCTCGTGTTTTAAAATCTGAGATTTGCTTGACTGCTGCAGCATACGTAGGTGCTGATGCTTTTGGAGAAAAAAATCTTTACCAAGAAGCTGTTGATGCAGTTAATGCTATGACGGGAGTTTCCTTGGATGCGAATTATGAAAGCATGTTTAATGAGCAGGGGGCATACAGTTCTCCGGAAATAATTCTTGCGCGTTATTTTAGTAAGGATAATACTCAATGTCAAAATGTTCAAATGATTCGTATGCAGCCGAACTGTTTGAATTCTGCATTGGATAAAACAGGTCATGGTCCTCATTGGAATGTTGATGGGGTTTTTGAAGGTTGGATATTTTTCTCGCCAAGTCAAAATTTAGTTGATAATTATTTAGTTATTGACCAACTAGATGGAAAGGCAAAAAAATGGAATGAAACTTCTCAGTTTATAAATGGTACACGTGCCTTATCTTTAGCTGAAGCAAAGAGTTTAATTCCTCCTCAAGATGAGAAAGAATTAGTGGAAGGTTCTTCTTTAGCTTACATATCTACGAGTGAAAAGAGCATTAGCGAGTTAATGTACCAAAATCGTGATAAACGTTTTGATGCTAGTATTTTGTATGATGGAAGTGTTTATTATGATGAAACACTGTTTACTCGTCAATTGGGCAATATGAATCGTGCGGCAACTGGTAATTATGCGGCGGATCATATTCCATTGACTAATTACGCATGGCGTAAATCAATGTATAATGTTAGTCCACGTATTTATTGGAATGTATATACAGATTATCATTATGTTATCTTTAGATATGGACGTGCGGTATTAAATAAGGCAGAGGCTTTATTGTGTCTGGCAAAAAATGATCCATCAAAATTGAATGAGGCTGTTTCAACTTTAAATCAGACTCGTACAATACATGGAGGATTGCCAGCATCTGAAGCAACTACATTAGAAGCAGCATGGGAAGATTATAAACGTGAGCGTCGTGTTGAGTTTGTAATGGAGGATGACTTTTATTGGAGTTTATTACGTTGGGGAAAATACGGTTATGAGGCTAATGATGGTCATGAACCAGGTGGTATGATTAATGAATTAAATTGTCCTGCAACTTTCCCAGAAATATCATCGGATGGTAAGGCTGTTTATATTGGTAATGTACAGTTTATGAATGATAAGCGTGAATTTAAGCCTGAGCGTGGTTATCTGTTCCCAATACCTCAATCTGTGATTAATGCAAATGCAGCAATTGAAGATGCGGACCAGAACCCAGGATGGTAATTATATTAATATAAAAAAAATGTATTATGAAACTCTTGAATATTAGATTGATTTTGATGCTGTTGTGTATGCCTTTTATGACTGCTTGTTGGGAGGAACTACCAGTTTATGAGGATGCAGAAATAACGAAAGTCGGATTTTATTATCGTTTTGCTGGTCCGGAAACAGATCCTGTTACAGATGAGCCAATAGTGGTTGAAAAAGAACTTTCTTGTAGTTACGATATAAATAGTGATGCAGCCACGGTTGATGTTGATATAACTGTCCCTGATGCAAATGGCAGTTTTACAGAAACAGAGAGAAATAATGTGTCTGTAACAAAATTGTGGGGATATGTAAATGTATCGACAGCTGCTAAAGTAGAACCTATAGATGGAGCTCCTAAATTAGGGACTCCAGGTGATTGGAGTACTCCAAGAAAATATAAAGTAATAGCCGCAAATGGTGATACAAAAATTTGGACTATAACGGTGAAAAGTTTGAATAAATAAATTTCTTGTTGGCAGGTTTTATCATTAACCTGCCAACAGATTTAATTATATTCTTAATCTGATATCTATGAAATCTATTCATATAGTTTTAACCTGTATTGTTTGTATGCTTTTTTTTCAATATAGTTATTCACAAACAATAGATGATACTGGATGGAAAAATATTTCGGGTGATAAATATGATTACTCAGTGAATATGCAGCCAGAACGGTTTTATATGAATCCTTACCATCAAATGCAGGTTATGAAGATAATGTTATCAATGCCTGATGGAAAAGGGGGTACAAACGTTTATTATACCTTTGAACAGGCTTTATCTGTCATAAAACAAATTGATGCTGTATCTAGGGGATTACCTAAAATAATATTTTTGGTGGGTTGGCAATATAATGGTCATGATGACAAATATCCAGCTTGGTTCCAAGTTAATGATGCCTTAAAAAGGGATTGTGATGCAACTGGGAAGGAGTCTTTGTTATGGTTAGCTAAAGAAGCACGCAAATATAATACAAAAGTTAGTGTTCATGTTAATATGACAGATGCTTATATGGATAGTCCGCTTTGGAATGAATATTTCTCTAAAGGTTTTATATCAAGAAATCTAGATGGAAGTCCATTAGAAATAGGAGTTTGGAATGGTAAAAAAGCTTATCAAGTGTGTTATAAGAATGAGTGGAATAGTGGTTATTCTGTAAAGCGAATAAATGCACTGTTGGAAATGTTACCATTTATTCAAGAAACCGGTGCTATTATGATAGATGCTTTTTTTTCTAGAGAAAATCCTTATGAAAAAATTTCTCAAGAAGAAGAGGAATCCTATCAAAGAAAAATATTTAGATATTTCAGAGCAAAAGGAATTGATGTAACTCATGAAAGTTTTAACCGATTGCGCGAAGGAAGAGATCATTTTATTGGTCTTAATCCTTGGTTTTTATGGTTTGAAGCAACAGAAACTGATTATATGAAATATCCAGCTCATGTGGCTACTGGTGGTGCTTCATTTTTGTTTGCTAAGCAATTTCCTGAATTAACAAAGGAACTGCTTCAGTTGGGATTTTTATTTGGAATGAGTGGTAGAGGGGAAGACTGTTTTGGCGATGTTGATAATAACCTTACTCCAATAAAGAATTGGTTGAAAAAGTATCGTTATCAATTTTACATAGGAACTCTTCCTTACGTGTATCTTAATCGTTATAAAAGAGAGCGTCTGGAGGGAGTAAAGGAGAATCGAATAGCATATTATAATGATAACTTGATTGTTTCATTAAAAGATTCTACTATTATTCATCATGGAAGGCTATTAAGAGATAAAGATAATCTTTTTATGCCTGCGATTTGGAGAGCAGAGCGTGAATATATAGCTTATTCTGCAAAAGGATATGAAAATAAAACGTGGCAATTACCGCCTGATTGGTCTGATGTTTATAGTGTAGATATTTATAAAATAACAGCATCAGGACTTTTATATAAATCTAGTGTTAATTGTAAGGAGGGAGAGATAACATTTTCATTATCTAAGGATGAAGCTGTTTCAATTTTTCCTTCTAAAGGAGGGTATAGGTATTAGATAAATATATTTTTGGAGTTTGATCCTTTTATTTATAATTGTTGATAGTAATGTAGTACTTGTGTAACTATAGGGCTAGTTTATAAAATAGCTGATAATCAGCATAAAAACAATGGATGAAATAAATTTTTTGTTTATAGTTTAAAATATTACTATGAAGTTAAATAAAATGTTGTTTGCATTCTGTTTATCAACGGGTGTCGTAACTTTGAATGCAGAAAGCATATGGATGCAATCTGACAATATCAAATTGCAGAAAACTTTTCAATGGGCTGTTGAAAAGTCGCAATCCTTTAGAATGACAGGAAAGAAGGTACAGGCTAATGTTGGGGAGAATGGCCCTACGTTAGGTTATAAGGAATCTGTGAAATGCATCCCTTCGTATTGGGCCGGGTATGCGAATCGTACGGCTTTCTATGCAAGAGATTTTTCCCGCCAAAGCCTGGGAGCCCACTTGGTTGGTCTGGACGAAGAGAACTTTTCAATGTTCAAGGCTTTTGCAGGCCATTGCACGGAGGACAAGAAATGGTATACCTGGTGGGCATTGAACTTTGACGGAACGGTGTATACACTGGATGCTCCTAATCCTCCAGGAGAGGGTGCTTATGAGGGCTATCCGGATGATTTTGAGAATCCTGCCGGTGAACGGTTTGTAAGAGAGGTTCCTGCCAATTTTAATTTGATATACAATTCTTATAAATGTTATTTGTGGACAGGAGATACCCGTTATGTTTCGGATGTTACAATGAGAAATTTCCGTGACAGGTCGATGAATGATTTTTTCCTGTTGCATGATTCTGATAGCAATGGAATACCAGAAGGTATCGGTGATATTTGGGTAGGTTCAGCATCCTATAATGAGCGCGATTTACATCCTCGTGAGGCTGGAGATGCCGCCTCATTAATCTATGCAGCCCGTTTGGCTTATGCTGGTTTCCTGGCGAGTGAGCATAATTATGTCCGTTCGGAGCAGGAGAAAGATAAGGCAGAAGGCCTGTATGCATACTTTAATACAGACTGGTCCCGGATACCAACAGACTCCATGTTTGTTTCAGCAGTCTTACAGAACAGGAAACGCTTTAATGGATTTAGCCGTGAAACAACTTTTCTGATGCCTATTTATGGCATTACATCGTCTGGAAATAGAACCGATTTATTGTTGGATTTTATTCGAGAGCAGGTTGGAGACGGCTTGGGTGGGGCAAATCCAGGACCTGGTGCCATGCCTAATATAGAGTCGTATACTTATCTGCCCCAGTTGTTTTTTGCTTATAATCGTGTGGCAGACGCTTATAAGTACGTCAATTATATCATTGATAATCTGGATGCGTCGCATGAGTTGTCTTCTCAGGGTAGCAACAGAGAGTTTCCTGAGGTTGCTTTTACCATGGTAAGCAATTTGGTTGAAGGTATGATGGGTGTTCAGGCAAACGCTCCTCAATCGAAGTTTTCTACTGTGCCTAGATTACCCAGGGATACGCATTATGTAACAGTCCATAATATTAATATAGGTCAGAGTTCTTTTGATTTGACTCATCGGGAGAATAAAACTTCTGAAATAACCTATCAAAAAGGCCCAGAGTCTTATACTTGGGAAGCTGCGTTTTATGGCAAACATAAAAATCTCTATGTAGATGGCAAGGCTGTAAAGGCTTTGCAAAAGGATATTAATGGTGAGCCAGTCAGCTATATTGAAGTGAAGCTTAATCCGGGTGATGTAAAAACGGTTTCGTTGAGCCGTTGATTGATTTTTGAAACATATTTTTTAATATTATACTATGAGATATATTCTGTTTTTAATAGCTGTATTAAATGTATTGTCGATTTCAGCAGAAAGTATTGGTAAAACAATTGACGTGACAAAATATGGAGCAAAACCGGATGACGGCAAAGATGATACTAAAGCTTTGAGAAAAGCGGTTCAAGATGCATGTAGGACTCCGGGAACTACAATTTATATGCCTAAAGGTGTCTATATATTAAAGGATGCTGACGCTGTAAATTTGGAAAGAAGGGTTTTAAATGGAGATATGGGGGAAAATCCGGAAAAAATAATATATACGCCTTATTATAATTACTCAAAAGGGCTGGATTTTTCTGGGGCGAAGAATGTGACGGTTGAGGCCAGCCAGGTAACACTGATGTGTGAGGGATGGATGGAGCCGCTTTCCTTGAATTTCTGTGAAGGAGTTACCATTAAAGGTATAACACTCGACTATAAAAGAAAACCGTTTGTATCGGGTGATGTTGTCAATGTTACGTCTGCTTATTTTGATGTACAGTTTGGCCCTGAAAAGACTGTCACAGACAAGATGCCTTTGACCAGATTGACTTTTTGGGATAAGGCGGCAAATAGACTATTTCCGGAGCCAATTTATTTTCCTAAAAGAGAACTGCTGGGCAATAATACGGTTCGTTTTCATCATTCTGTTCCTGTAAGTCTGAAAGGAAGTAACGTGGCGGTTTTGAACTCTTTACATTTCAGACCGGCCATTTTAATTCACAAGTCAACTTCTACAACGCTGGAAGATGTTACGATACATGCTCAGGCTGGAATGGGGGTTGTCGGATTTGACAGTAAGGATATTTTCCTTAAACGTCTTTCTATCTGTCCTTCCAAGGGTTATTATCAGTCTACCAATACGGATGCCACTCATTTTGCCTGTTGTGAAGGAATGCTTCATTTCCAGGGGTGTTATTTTCAGGGGCAAGGAGACGATGCGACCAATGTTCATGGATATTATCAGACAATTGTTGATTCGGAAGGTAACAATGCAGCTATTGAGGTTAAAGCTGGCACTTACACTCATGCTCAGGTTGCCGATGTGCCAAGAGTCGGCGACGAGATGGAACTGGTGGAAATCAGTACGTTGAAACCTGTGCGTACATACAAGGTTACTGGCATTCGGCATAATATTCCTGAAACATTGGTACATATAACTCTTTCTGATGAGTTGCCTGATAATTCATCGGACTATTATTTGATGAATGTGACCAAACTGCCTCGTCTGGTGTTTGAGAACTCAGTAATAAACAGCCATCTAGCCCGGGGAATACTGGTAAAGACGCGTGATGTTGTGATCCGTAATAATGTGTTCAGGAACTGCAGTGGTACGGCTGTTCATATTGGAGCAGAGGCAAACTGGCATGAAGGAACTCATGCAAAGAACGTTCTTGTAACAGATAATGTCATGACCGGATGTGGTTTAGGAGCCGGAAGTCAGGCAGGTGCTGCCGGTATATCTGTAATTATTGAAGCAAAAAATACTGACAACACATATTTGCATGAAAATATTACAATAAAGGATAATCTGATAAAGGGAAATGGCAATGCTTGTGGCATTTATGTAGGCAATGCAAAAGAGGTGACTTTGGAGAATAATAAAATAGTGTCCTGTAATCAGGAGTATATTTTTCACAGTGTAGATAATTTAAAGTACTAATGAACTATTATTGATATTATGAAAATACGTATTTTACTGTTAGTAACCTTATTCTGTTTCTTTGCGAATACAGTTTGGGCTTTTAATCATGATTACTCTCAGACTTGGGTATCAAAGTTGTATTTGTCAAAGCCTAATCCTAAAGGCGGATGCCTTGTGAATTTAACTTTCGAGCAAGCTTTGGAGGTAATCCGAGTTACAGATAATCTGTCTTTGGGTATCCCGAAAATAGTTTATCTGGTGGGATGGCAGTATAATGGGCACGATGACAAGTATCCGGCTTTTTTCGATGCCAATCCATTGTTAAAGCGCTCGTGTGACAAAACAGCGCTTGAAAGCCTTCGCTGGCTGATGCGTGAGGCCCGTAAATATCATACAACGGTGAGTCTGCATATCAATATGACAGATGCTTATGATGACAGCCCCCTGTGGGATGAATATGTGGAAAAAGATCTGATATCTAAAAACGCAGACGGCTCATTAAAGGTTATCGGCGAATACAACAACCGGAAAGCTTATCAGGTAAATTATCAGCGGGAGTGGGAGTCCGGTTATACCCAGATGCGTATAGACAAACTGCTTTCATTGATACCCGAGTTGAAGGATGCCGGTACGATACATAGTGATGCGTGGATTGCCCGTCCGAGTGAGGGGCATAATGAAACCGTTATTAATGAGGCTTTGTATCAGCAGAAGGCTGCCTTGTACTGGAAATCCAAAGGTATGGATATCACCAGTGAGTGGGTAATGGATTATATGATAGGCTATGTGCCTTATGCATGGCATTTCAATGGTTTTAATCAGGCTGATTATCTGAAATATCCGGCTACAGTATATACAGGAACCGGAATTAATCCTGACATCAAGAGCAGTGATCATGCACTGGGCTTTCTGTTTGGAACTTCCTGTTATGGTGAGCCTATCTGGATGGGAGTTGATTATCATGTCTGGAAAGATGCTCTTGTGAAAGATTTCATGCTGAAAGTTCCCCAATATTTTTTGCTGAACCGTCTGGAACGTGACTCTGTTTCTGGTACAGGGGAGAACCGCATAGCGTGGTATTCAGATGGAGTATCAGTTTCCTTAAAAGACAGTACGGTAATGCAGCATGAACGGGTGCTACGTAAGCGGAATACATTGTGCATGCCTGTTGTATGGAGAAGTGACAGAGGAATGCTGTTATATAGTGAAGATGCCGGTACAAATGCTTTGTTTGATGTGCCCTATAATTGGGGTAATGCTGAAAGAGCTAAGTTGTACCTTATAACTCCGGAAAAAGGATTGGTTTACCAGAAAGATATAAAGGTAAAGTGTGGTAAAATTAAAATGAATATTGAAGGGAAAATTCCTTATTATGTTATCCCTTACTTTTTGTAAAATAAATATTGAGAATGATTTAAGAATCCAGATTCTTAAATCATTCTTTTTAAAAAAACTTAAAATTAATCCTATGAAAATAATATTATTACTTCTTTTGATAATTCCTTTAAGTTGTACTGCAAATAAAGATCCGATAACTACAAGTGGGTTAGAGTTAGAAATTCTAGCTAATATGGGCATAGATGGTTATCATCCAGTTAATTTAAAAACTTTAAAAGTTTCATATCATGTTTCTTCTGGAGATGGATCTGCTTGTAATCCTTATATTTTATCAGTAGAAGTAAATAATATTTCAGGGAAAGAATGGAAAGGTATATTGAATTTTAAGTTGAGCATACCTGATACAACAGCACGTTTTTATATGCCTGGATTTATGTATGGGAGAAATAGAGGGGATTTTTGTGGGCCTATAAGACATCCCTATCCTAGGTTGAGAGCGGGTAATGTAAAATTGCCTTTTTCTAATTATTGGTTCGTTCGTTCTGATAGAGTAACTAATCCTATATCAATGATGTTTGTGAATAATAGGATTATAGGACTTTCTGCGACTCCTTATTTTGTGAATAAGAATAATGAACTGAAGGATGCAGAGCTGGTTCCGAATGAGAAAGTAGCCCAATATAATGGTTTCGGATGTCAGTTGGATAGTTATAAATCTTCTGTCATGTTTACGGTAGGATATGAAAATGCACCTATTCTATATATAGAATCAGCAACTCAACAAAAAGAAGTAAAGACAGAATTAAATTGGCTGACATTGGAATCTGGTGAAAAACTGAAATTCAATATGTATATGTATGCTTATCAAGCGTCTTCTCCTGAAGGAATTAATGATGTTTTAAAAGCTTTATATGCAACTTATCATCGCTCTCCAAGAACTGCAGCTAGTTATTTTGAAACAGTACAAGATATTTCGGATGCTATATATCAGGATGCATGGATTCCTTCCATAAAGAATTATGGAACTCAAGTCTTTTTGAAAAATGGTACGATAGAATATAATCCATTGGCTTCAATAGGTTGGACTGGAGGTGTAGAAATAGCTACCCCTCAGCTTATGGCTGCCTTACGTTTGAAGGATGAAGGAAAACGTAAACAAGCCATAGAGTGTATAGATAACATTGTTAAGAATTCATTGAATAAGGATTCAGGATTACCTTATGATGCATATAGTGATGGCAAATGGACGGTGAATGGCTGGTGGTCAAGTCAATTGGCGAATAGAGGACATTCATCTTATTTAGCAGGTCATTGTACTTATTATATTTTGAAAGCTTATGACTATGAAAAGCGGTTTAAAAATATAGAACATAAGGAATGGTTGGATTTTGTGAATCCTATTCTGGCCGTTTTTAGTAAATCTACTGATACAGAAGGTGAATTTCCCTATATTTTTTCAGAAAAAAATGGAAGTGGAATTGAATATGATAGTTTTGCAGGTGCTTGGTGCTTGGCATCTTTGGCATATTATACTCAAATGACAGGTGATCCTTCTTATTTATCAATATGTCAAAAAAGCGAACAGCATTATTACGATAAATTCTTGTCGAAAATGGAGTGTTATGGGACTCCACACGATACTTGGAAAGCTGTAGATTCTGAAGGAATTTTGGCTTATATTAAAGCAACAAAATTATTGTATTTAATTACGGGTAATAAGTTATATCTCACGAGGTTGGGAAAGGGATTGGATTATGAATTTACTTTTAAGTTTCCTTATAATGTCGTACAGAATGAACAACCTTTGAAAAAAGTAGGTTGGTCTAGTTGCGGAGGTTCAATAACTTCGACATGTAATCCTCATATTCATCCGATGTCCAGCAATGTGCTTGATGAATTATTGTATTATTGTCAAAATACGAAGGACGCTTATTATGAATCACGTTTAAATGATGTTATGCTTTGGAGTTTGCAATGTCATAATCGCTATGATGGTGAATATGATTATGGAAAGAAGGGTTGGATGTCTGAACGTTTCTGTTATTCAGAGGGATTGTTGTCTGAACGTTATCCAAATGGAGATAAGGCTAGTACCTGGTTTTGTTTTTTACCATGGGGAGCTTCGAATATAATAGAAGGTCTTTGTGGTAATATATGGAATTTATATGCAGGAAAATAAGTAGTCGTATTATTAAGTTACTTGGATATGGATATGATAGATTTATTTTTATATAACTCTAGGGCTATTTTTTGTCTAAAGCGATAAATACTTTTGTTCATTAGTTATAATTATTTACATATAATCTAATCTTATGAAATCACTATTTTTAAATTTGTTATGCGTATTGGGAATTTTAACATCTTGTGTAGAATCTTCAGTAGAAAGGATTGAAATAGACTTGGATAATAAATATTTAAATCCTATACAGAATCCCGATGTAGTAAGCAATATAACTGTTTATTCTTATACTGTTAATGGAGTTAAGAATAAACTTTCTTTAAATGATATTGCTTTGTCAATAAATACAGTTAATGCAAGTGGAAATGTAGAGGTTGCATCTTTATCAAGTAACCAAATAAAACCATTAGCTGGTGGAATAGCTCAAGTTACAGCGACCTATATTAAAGATAATAAGACATTTGTTGATAAAGAAAAAGTTGTCGTTACTCCTTATTATAGAGATTATCATCAAACTTTAGTTATGAAGTTGTTTATGGCTTATGATGGTATTCCTGTAAAGAAAAATGAAACTGATTTGTGCTTTCAACAAAGCAATCCTTCTAAGATATGCACATTTGAGGAGGCTTTAGAAGTAGTAAAAAAAGTGGATAATATAACAAGAGGAATTCCTAAAATTATATATTTAGTAGGATGGCAGCGTGGAGGTCATGATCATTTATATCCAGATTGGAGCATTGTTAATCCAAATTTAAAAAGAGAACAAGATGCATCAGCTTTAGAAAGTTTACGATGGCTTATTAGGGAGGCTAAGAAGTATAATACAACAGTAAGTCTTCATATAAATATGGTAGATGCATTTGAAGAAAGTCCTTTGTGGGATGAATATGTGAGCAAAGGTATTATAGCTCGTGATGTAGATGGAAAATTATTGTCGGCATGGGAAGTTGTACAAAATCATAAAGCGTATCATATAAGTTATACTAAAGAGTGGGAATATGGATTAAGCCAAAGAAGAATAGATAAGTTGATAGAAATGGTTCCAGAGCTTAAAGAGGGGCATACAATTCACATAGATGTCTTTATTGCTTTATGGGAGGGACGAAATTTACATCCGTATTTAGCAAAAAAAGAAGGTATAGATGCTAATAAAGAAGTTGAAACACAGCGCAAAATATTTAATTATTGGCGGGAAAAAGGTTTTGATGTAACAGGAGAAGGTTTATTTTGGGCTCATCCGGCTGGTGAGGGATTTATAGGACTTCAACCAATGGCTTGGTGGTATCCGGATGATAAGAATTTTCAAATGGAAGTTCCTGAGCGTTTATCAGCTAGGGGTAGAGTAAGTAGAACAGGTCAGGGTGATTTTCGGTTCGGCTCTAGTATGCAAGGGGAAGAAATTTTCTTGAAGGATAAAGAAAATCTACCAGGTTTCATAGAACAATTTTGTACAATGACATTACCGTGGTATTATTTGAGTAGACTTGATCGAGTAGCTTTTGTCAACGAAGAATTGTTTTATAGTAATGGGGTTATAGCCAGATATGAAGATGGTAGACGAATTATACGTAAGGATGACTTTGTTTTGCGAGATAATGATGATTTATTTGTTCCAGCCTTGTGGAATGATAAAGAAATTATAGCATTTTCTAAAGAAGGATATCAGCAGAGATCTTGGAAAATGCCTGAAGATTGGAATAATGTTCAAGCCGTTGATTTATATGAAATATCTCTTACAGGCTGTAAGCTTAAAAAAGTCAGTGTACCAGTGGTCGAAAGTAAATTGGAGTTGTCTTTATCTAAAGGTGAAGCTATTTCTATAGTGCCTGCTGGAGTAAATTTAAATAAATAATTTTATGACTATGAATATTCAAAAAATAAAATCAGCATTGTTATTGATATTAGTATTTGTTGTTTCTCCATTTCGGGCTCAACAATGGTGGAATTTAAATGCTGATAAAGGCATTGTGTGGCATGTGGGTTCTGATAATATTCCTCATAGTGACCATATTGAAATGAGTGGATTGAAAGTTTCCACTGTAATTCGGTATGGCGTAAATGAAAAGGGTGAATTTTATTATAATAGAGGCATGGTCTGGCCGATGTTGAGAACTGTTCCTAATGATACTCATGCCAGTTTGATGAGAAGACTGGGATGGAATCCTTTAGAATGTGTGTTAGTTAATAATAAACAGGTTGATGAAAAAGTTAGAAACATTGTTTTAGATGGAACAATGTCTGTTGAGAGTCAGATTGAAGCTGCTTCTTGTAAGTTGGGTTTGAAGCGTATCATGTTCCCGTCAGTATCTTTCCCTGCATTTTGTGAACGTTATGAAATAAAAAATGAATCGGCAGAAAATGTTTCAATAGAAATAAATTCAATGAATCATATTGTTGAAACAGCCAAGGAGAAAGGAGTGTCTGGCAGTTATAGGATTGTACAAAAATTGTCTGGCCCATCTTATAAATTGCTAAAACCGTCTGAATGTCTGCATTTTGATGTATATATTTTTGCAGTGAAGCAAGGTGAACAACTGGATTTAGATTTTGAAGAGGAATATAACAAGCGGAAGCTATTAGTAAGTGAGCTTTGGAGTAGTTTGAAACTTGAGACTCCGGATTCGATTATAAACAAAATGTTTGATTTTGCAAAGATAAGAGCTTCTGAAAGCATCTATGATACTGCATGTGGCTTGTTACATGGGCCTGGCGGAGAGTCATATTATGCAGCAATATGGGCGAATGATCAAGCTGAATATATAGGTCCTTTTTTCCCTTTTTTAGGTTATCATACAGGCAATTTATCCTCTCTTAATGCATACTTGCAGTTTGCACGTTTTATGAATGAGAATTATGATCCTTTACCTAGCTCAATCATAGCTGAAGGAACAGATGTATGGGCTGGAGCTGGCGATCGTGGTGACGCAGCAATGATTGCTTATGGCGCTTTAAGATATGCTTTAGCTCGTGGAAATCAGAGAGAAGCTGAACAACTATGGCCTTTGATAGAATGGTGCTTGGAATATTGCAGGAGAAAAATTAATGATGAAGGAGTTGTTTCTTCAGATTCAGATGAACTGGAAGGACGTTTCCCAGCCGGGAATGCAAATTTATGTACTTCTTCTTTATATTATGATGCATTAAATTCTGCTGTCTTTTTGGGAAAAGAGCTTCATAAGTCTTCTCGCTTATTGGCAGATTATACAAAGCAAGCATGTCAGTTAAAATCCTCCATTGAGCATTATTTTGGAGCGAATGTTGAGGGGTTTGATACATATAGGTATTATAAGGAGAATGAAATACTCCGATCATGGATATGTATTCCTTTAACAGTTGGTATTTTTGACCGAAAGGAAGGTACAATTGATGCATTGTTCTCTTCAAGATTGTGGACTGAAAATGGTTTGTTAACGCAAGCTGGGAGTGAAACATTTTGGGATCGCTCTACATTATATGCCTTAAGAGGTGTTTATGCGTGTGGTGAAGTTGAAAAAGCTACAGAGTATTTGAAATATTATTCGCAAAAAAGATTATTAGGCAGCCATGTTCCTTACGCTATCGAGGCTTGGCCTGAGGGAAACCAGAGGCATTTGTCTGCTGAAAGTGGGTTGTATTGCCGGATAATAACTGAAGGCTTGTTTGGAATTAGACCTACTGGATTTAAATCGTTTATGCTGACTCCTCGTTTACCTAACGGTTGGAATGAAATGAGTCTGAAAAATATTAGGGCTTTTAATTCTTGTTTTGATTTGAAAGTGGAACGAATATCAAGTAAAGAAATTATGGTTACTATTTTTGCTCAGGGAAAAATCTGTTTGTCTAAAAAAGTACAAGATAATGCTACATTACGCATTGAATTGGATAAGTTATTACGTAAATAATTATGGTTTATGAAAAGTACTTTAATTATATTTCTTATCTTATTATTTTCGGCTTATGTTAATGCAGAAAATATAGTAAAGGTTGAGCATATTAAAAAAGACTGGAAATTTTCTTCTATCATGAGGCCTTCCCAGTCTGATGCAGGTGCGAATGCCATTATTAAAGTTGTTGGAAATAAACCAATAGCTTCTTGTGTGTCGTTAAAAGGATTGACCAATGGGGTGATGCCTAGAGAATGTCGTTTATTGAGAGATTTCTTTTGTTTTACTAATGAAAATTCTTTGGGAGGAAAACTTATTTTTGATTTAAAGCAGGACACTCCGGTTTCAATGATTAATTCTTATTCTGCGCATGGTCCTGTTGGTGGTACAACATGGTGTGAAGAATTTGATGGTTCAAGAGGTCCGCAAGTGTATACTGTTTACGGCAGTAGTATTTCTAACCCCGACTTTGAAAATTTGCAATCTAAGGAATGGGAACATATAGCAGATGTTGATACTCGTCCTGCAGCCGATGCTGACTGGGTGGGACAATATGGTGTAAACATACAAGGCGTGAATGGAGAATTGCTGGGGAATTTCCGCTGGATTGCTTTTGATATAAAGTCAACTTTTAAAAAAGGTGCAGATAATCCGCTTTGGACAGATACCTGGTATTCTGAATTTGATATCCATACACCAGAGACTCAGAAGAAGGGTGGTGACTTTATTTTTTCTGGCAGTCAGCTTGATGAAATGATTGTGGTTTATAAGACTCATTTTGATATAGGATTCACACATCCTGCACCTGAAATAGTCAATACATATAGAACAGAAATGATTGATAAGGCATTGAAGGTTATCGAAGAATCCAATTCATGGCCGGAGGAAAAACGTTTCAGTTGGACAATTCCTTCATGGGTTGCCTATCAAATATTATGGGAGGGACAGGACTCTGTCAGATTAGCAAAGATTGTAGATGCTATAAAAACCGGTCGTCTGGTGGTACATGGACTTCCAGTTACAGTTCATACCGAGAGTCTTGATTTGGAAGATGTCGTTTTTTCTTTGGCATTTAATAAAGAGGTCAGCCGGAAAATGGGTATTCCGATGTCACGCTCCGGTAAAATGACTGATGTTCCAAGCCACTCTTGGATTTGGCCGACAGTATTGAAGCATGCCGGTATAGACTTTTTACATATTGGAGTAAATCCTGTCAATGAACGTCCTGATGTCCCGTTACTTTATAAATGGGAAGGTCCTGATGGTTCTCAGTTGTTGACCATGCATTCTCAGGGATATGGTTCGGATGTGGAGTTCGGTCATGGAATTTATCCTCCGGTGGACTGGCCGTTCCGTCATTGGCTGGCAATGATCGTATCTACAGATAATTCAGGGCCTCCACAAATGAAAGAAGTAGAAGCATTGTTGAATGAAATTCATACAAACATGCCTAATGTGAAAGTACGCTTTGGAAAAATGGAGGATTTTGCCGATGCTATATTGGACGAGGAACGTGACGGGAAACAAATTCCCGTTGTACGTATGGATATGCCGGACTGCTGGATACATGGCGTAGGTACCATGCCTGTTATGGATTCATTGTCTCATTCTACACGTTCACGTCTCGTTACTGCTAAGATGTTGGATTCCAATCTCAGAATGTGGGGGATGAAAAGAGTCGATGTTCGCAAGGACTTATTTAATGCTCAAGAGCGTAGTTTAATGTTTGGAGAGCATACTTGGGGAGGTTCCAGAAATCTGGAAGGGTATGATGCTTACCATAAAGAAGATTTTGAGCAATTTATAAAAACAGATGAACGCTGTAAATGGTTGACATCTACGTGGAAGAATCATGCTGACTATATTTTAAAATCGGATTCTATAACACGTGGACTCATTCAGGAAGAAATGACAGAATTAGCTTTATCTGTATCTGCAAAAGATGGGCAGTTATTGGTTTATAATCCTTTGCCATGGAAAAGAGATTTGCTGGTTGAGATTCCCAATACAGGTGGAAGACGTTTTTGGGCGAAGGATGTACCTGCCAGTGGCTATCGTTGTTATTCTGTTCCGTCAGAGAAAAAAATATCTTCCGAGATATGTGATAAGGCTGTTATTGAAAATAAGTTCTTTAAATTTACTTTGGACCGTACAAAGGGTGGAATTATTTCTGTCATTAACAAGAAAACCAAGAAAGAAATGGTAGACAGGAATGCTCCTTATGCTTTTGGTACTTATATGTACGAACGTTTTGACAGTATTCAAAATCTACAGTATCATTTGGGTTGCAGTCATTTGAATACAGTGTATGGATATAACGGCCGTGGTTGTAGAGGTTGGAATGTGAGAAAGGATTTACCATCTTCTCCTTCATATCAATGTGCTGTTGCCGAGTATGATGTGATGGAAGTACGGAAAGTGAATGAAGGTACTGAGGTTATTTTGAAGTCCTTATCAAAAGGGATAATCCGTTCGGATGTTAAAACTGTGGTTTTTATTCCAGAACATTTTCCTTGGTTTGATATATCTGTCTCTTTAATTGATAAAAAGCCGGATTATTGGCCGGAGGCAGGCTCAATTTACTTGCCAGTGAATGCATCTCGTCTTCAATTCCGTTTAGGTCGTTTAGGAAGTATTGTTGACCCTGTTACTGATTTTGCAAAAGGAAGTAATCGCACATACGGTTGTTTGAATAATGGTGCGATGATAGCAGATGCAGATGGAAAAGGGGTCGGACTTTATCCATTGGATAATAGTCTAATGAGTTTCGGTGAAAAAGGTATGTGCAGCATTGATCCGGAATATATTCCGGAATCTTCTCTAGCTAAAGTTTGTATGTTTAATACAATATGGACTATTAACTTCCCTTATTGGATACAGGGAAATTTGACCTCACGAGTACGTGTTTGGGGAATTGATAGCTTGGATGAGGAAAATCTGGTAATTCCAGCTACTGAGGCGAAAACGAATGCAGAAGTTGTCAGAATAGTGAAAGAAAGTAGCTCTGAAAGAAAACTTCCTTCTTCTTTAGAGGGTATAAAATTATCCAGTAAAGGCTTTAGAATTACTTCTTTTGGAGCTAATCCTGATGGCAATGGGGATTTACTCAGATTGTGGAATACCTTAAGTCTGGATCAGAATGTTACAGTATATCTTCCATCCAAGGCGACTTTTACTGAAGCTGTGCCCGTAAACTTGCGAGGAGAGCAGATTGGTGATCCATATTTAATAATGGGAGGTAAGTGGTCTTTCTGTGCAAAAGGTTATACTCCGTATAGTTTTGTATTGCGATAAATTTTGTTTATTATAATCATAGGTACTTATTGAAACGAGTTCCTATGATTATTTTGGTATAAATTTGTCTGTTATGTATGAGGTATTTAATAAAAAAATACATAGACAATGTTTTTTATGTATCTATTAATCTATATTATGTTAAACTTTTTAGGCTTGTTCTTATGTTAATTTCTGATATTAAAAAATGGTATATTGTTTTATTCTTAGCTTGTATTAATTCGATTCATTCTAAATCTGCATCTAGAGATACTATATTTGTTTCTGAATATGGCTGTGAACCTAATACTTATGAAAATTGTGTGACGCAAATTCAGAAAGCAATCGATGACTGTAAAAAATATAAAGCAAAAGTTTTATCGTTTCAAAAAGGCCGCTATGATATTTGGCCGGAAGGAGCAATCCGAAAAGAATATTTTATTTCTAACACTTCTACAGAACAAGAATGCCCGTCAAAAATAAAGGTGATCGGTCTGATGTTTGATGGAATAAAAAATCTGGAAATTGATGGAAATGGTGCATTATTAATGTACCATGGTAAAATGATTACCATGGCTTTAGATAGCTGTGAAAATATAAAAATCCATTCTCTATCAACTGATTTTGAACGCCCTACAGCTTCTGAAGTGGAATATATAAAAAAAGATAATACGGGAGTTACTGTTTCTTTTCATCCAGACAGCAGGTATGAAATAGTGGATGGAAAAATTAATTTAATAGGAGAAGGATGGAAATCTAATTTAATTCATTGTATTGAGTGGGATAAGAATACATCTTTTTTTACATATAGCAATGGCTGGAATATTCTCTCTAAAGCAAAAGCAACCGAAGTTTCACCAAGGATTGTGCATTTTAAAACAGGTAATGATTTTTCTCCACAATTAGGTAATATTCTCACAATGAGAGATATTATTCGTGATCAGGTAGGTATGTTTATTAAAGAATCAGAAAATGTATTCTTGAAAAACGTGAATATGCATTATATGCATGGGCTTGGTATAGTAAATCAATATTCTTCTAATATAACAATGGACAATGTAATGTGTATGCCTTCTCGAACGTCAGGTAGAATACTTGCCGCGTCTGCTGATATGATGCATTTTTCTGGATGTAAAGGGAAAATAATTGTGCAGAATTGCCGTTTTGAAGGTGCGCATGACGATCCGATAAATATCCATGGTACAAATTTGAGGGTTATATCAAAAATTGATGATGAAACGTTATTATTACGTTTTATGCATGGGCAAAGTTATGGATTTACAGCTTTTCATGAAGGGGATAAAATTGCTTTTGTACTTGCTGCTACCATGCAGCGTATTAATAAAGAATATACGGTAGTCAAAGCAAAAAAAATATCAGAAAGAGAGATAGAGATAGTTCTTGATAAACCTGTTCCTGAGAAGTTGGAAATTGGTTTAGATTGCGTTGAAAATATAACATATACTCCAGAGGTAGTGATAAGAAACAACTATTTTACAAGAACAAGTACACGTGGACTATTGGTAACTACCCCAAAGAAGGTAATCATAGAAAATAATATTTTTGAAAAAACAGGTATGAGTGCAATCTTGATAGAAAGCGATGCCGAAGGATGGTTTGAATCGGGTCCTGTTAATGATGTTTTAATTACTAACAATACGTTTATTGACTGTGGCTATCAAGGTGGACCTGGACATGCTGTAATAGCATTGAATCCTTCAAATCGTATTGTTGATTCTGAAAGTCCTGTTCATCGGAATGTGCGTATTGTAAATAACTATTTTAAGTCATTTGATTTTCCTTTGCTGTATGCTAAAAGTACTTCAAATATTATTTTTGACAAAAATAAGGTTGAAAGAACAAGTACTACTAATGCTGTTTCTGGTAATAAGTGGACTTTTTATTTGAATGGCTGTAAGGATGTTTTTTTACGTAAGACAGAGTTTGTAAATGACAAATGTATCCCTCTAATAAAAATAGATAATATGAAGAAGCAAGATGTAAAGGCTAGTAGGAGAGATTATTATGTAGAAAAATAGTATCATTTGTTTGTATTAATTTATGGTTGAGTGATTCTTAAAAAAATATTAGGTTGGTTCCTGTTGTTGAGGATTCCAATAAATTTGATTAAGATTGATAGAAAGGACAATTTATTATTATGAAACAACGTCTAGAGTCATTGGATATATTACGGGGCTTGGATCTCTTTATTTTAGTCTTTTTTCAACCGTTGTTCATGCGTTTGGCATATGTACAACCGGATGGGCATATTTTGAGATTAATTCAGGAAAGTGTTTTTACTCATGTAGAATGGGTGGGCTTTCATTTATGGGACCAGATAATGCCTTTGTTCTTGTTTATGGCCGGTACTTCTATCCCATATGCTTTTGCGAGGTATAAGTCAGAATCTATTTTTCCAAAATCAGCTTATTATCGTGTAGGAAAGCGTATATTATTGTTATGGGTATTTGGTGCCATTGTTCAGGGAAATCTTCTTGATTTGAACATTGATACACTTTATGTATATACTGATACGTTACAAGCTATTGCTTGTGGTTATCTTTTTTCTGTAATTATTTTTATTTTATTATCAGAAAAATGGATGTTTGTTGTAACATTGATATTTCCCGTTATATATACACTGGGTATGATGTTGGGAGATGGCTATATACCAGGAGAAAATATGGCTGAACAAATAGACCGAATGTTTTTGGGACGGTTTGTATATGGTGCTACAGTGGCAGATAATGGTGAAGTAGTATATGCAGATTGGTATCATTATAGTTGGGTGTATGCTTCCTTAAATTTTGTGACTACAACTATGACTGGCGTGTTGACAGGAGTAGTTTTGAAATCTAATTTAATAGATAATAAAAAGAAACTCCAAATGTTATTGGTTGGGGGTATAGCTTGTTTATTTATAGCAATTCTTTTTTCATTTTTTGAACCAGTCATTAAGCGTTTATGGACTAGTTCTATGACTTTTTTATCATCTGGTATATCTATATTGTTAATGCTTTTCTTTTATTATTGGGTTGATATAAAAAGGAAAGGAAAATATTTGAAGTGGCTAAAAATTTATGGAATGAATTCCATTCTTGCATATATGCTTTATAATACGATGAATCTTAGTTCATTACTTCGACAATGGTTACATGGTTTGGAGCAATTTGTAGGTGACTATTATTCTTTTGTATTAGAAATGGCTTTTGTTATATTGATTTTTCTTATTTTACAATATTGTTATCAGAAAAAAATCTTTTTAAAAGTATAGGTATGAGATATTGTTTTGTTCTTGCATTGGGCTGTTTATGTAGTTTGCAAGTTTCATGGGGTGGTAGGCATTATGTAAAATATAAAGACCCGACGGTCAATATCCCTGAACGTGTAGAAGATCTTCTTTCTAAAATGACAATGGATGAAAAAGTAGCCCAATTAATGCAGATGGGTAGTCACATGATTGTTCATAACGGGAAAGTTGACTATACCAAGATGAAAGCTATATGTAAAAAAGATGGGATAGGCTTTTTTGAAGGGATTACCTTAACGGGTGAGGAAGCGCACCGGATTATGTGTGAAGTGCAGCATTATATGATGGACAGTACTCGGTTGGGAATTCCTGTTTTTACCCTTACAGAATCTTTACATGGTTCGGTGAATGACGGGGCTACTATTTATCCTCAGGCAATAGCGCTTGGCAGTACTTTTAATCCGGAGCTGGTTTATCAGATGACTTCCGCTATATCCGAAGAACTGAAAGCGCAGGGAATTACCCAAAGCCTTACTCCGGTTGTAGATGTTTGCCGTGATTTGCGCTGGGGCCGTGTGGAAGAATGCTTTGGGGAAGATGTATTTCTGGTCAGTATGATGGGAGCTTCGCAAGTACGGGGATATATGGAACATGGCATTTCGCCGATGCTGAAACATTTTGGGGCTCATGGAACTCCCTCTGGTGGCTTGAATCTGGCATCTGTACAGTGCGGACAACGTGAGTTGCTGTCGGTTTACATGAAGCCTTTTGAGTATATTGTCAGAAATGTAAAGCCATGGGCTGTTATGTCTTCTTACAATTCGTGGAATGGAGTACCTAATTCAGCTTCTGATTATCTGATGAATACTCTTTTGAGGGATACTTGGGGTTTTAAAGGATATGTGTATTCGGACTGGGGATCTATAGATATGCTGAATTATTTTCATAAGACAGCACGTAATAAGGAAGAGGCTGCCTATCAGGCATTTCATGCAGGTCTTGATGTTGAGGCTGGTATAGACTGCTATAGAAACCTTAAGGGACTGGTTGAGGCTGGTGTACTGACAGTATCGGATATAGATAAGGCTGTACGCAGAGTGCTTACCGCCAAATTTGAAATGGGACTGTTTGAATATAAGTTTCCCGGCAAAAAGGATTTTAAGGAACGTATTCATACCGATAAGCAGATAGAACTGGCACGCAGACTTGCCGAAGAATCGGTGGTCTTGTTGCAAAATAAGGAGAAGGTTCTTCCTTTAGACATCAATAAACTGAGTTCTGTGGCCCTGATAGGTCCTAATGCCGACCAGGTCCAGTTTGGTGATTATACGTGGAGTCGTAGCAACAATGATGGGGTGACTTTATTGGAAGCTTTCCGAAAAAGGGCCGGCAAGAATCTTCGAGTGACATATGCTAAAGGATGTGATTTGTATTCTGATACCACAGACTACATCCCACAGGCTGTAGACATTGCAAAGAACTGTGATTTGAGTATTGTCGTTGTCGGAACGGCCAGTGCTTCTTTGTCGAGAGACTATACCAATGTTACTTGTGGAGAAGGCTTTGATTTGTCGGATTTAACATTGCCGGGAGCTCAGGAGGAGCTGATAAAGGCTGTGCATGCAACGGGTAAGCCCGTGATTGTTGTCTTGCTCTCTGGGAAGCCGTTTGCCATGCCGTGGGTAAAAGAAAATATATCTACCATCCTTGTTCAATGGTATCCGGGAGAACAGGGAGGCAATGCCTTGTATGATATATTGTTTGGAAAAGTCAACCCTTCCGGAAAATTAAATTATTCTTTCCCGAAAAGTACAGGTAATACGCCTTGCTTTTACAGTTACTTACCTACCGACAGAGGATTTTATCATCAGTCAGGAAAGCCTAACCAGCCTGGACGTGATTATGTATTTGATACTCCGGAGCCGCTGTGGGCTTTTGGACATGGCTTGAGCTATTCTTCTTTTGAATATACAGGAATGCAGACAGACAAGGAGAATTATGGTATCAATGATACGATACAAATAGATGTGGATATCTGCAATAAAAGCACTGTCGTAGGAAAGGAGGTTGTGCAGGTGTATGTACGTGATATAGTATCGAGTGTGGTGACTCCTGTTCATGAGTTGAAGGCCTTTGAGAAGGTAACTGTATCGGGGAATGAAACCCAAAGAGTGCATTTACAAATCCCAGTTCAGCAGTTGGGGCTGTATAATCGGGATATGCAATATGTAGTAGAACCCGGTGAATTTGAATTGCAGGTAGGGGGTGCTTCCGATAAGATTGCACTGCGAAAGAGAATTGGTGTTGCCCTTGATTCGGAAAAAAAAATAATACTTAACAAAGCGGACGGCCAGACCCGTAATATCAAAAAAGAAAAGATAACGGTTACTGGATATGTTCGTGATGTGCAGTCGAATCCGGTGGAAAATGTAATAGTGGGAAGTGAGGGACGTACGGTACGGACCGATAAAAACGGATATTATAGCATAGAAACCTACTCTACATCCAGCCTGTTTATAAGTGGTGAGCATGTAGAGGCAAAGACCGCTTTTATTAATGGTGAACAGAATATTAATGTGGTAGTTATAAGAAAATAATAGAGAATTATGATTGGTAATTTAACAAATAGATATTTGATATTGGTGACAAGCCTATTTATGGGAGCATGTACGGCTCATGATAAGTTGTCGGTAGAACCTTCTGCCAGTGACTTGCATTTTACTGAACTGGCAAAAAGCTGGGATGAGGGAATACCATTAGGGAATGCGACTGTAGGTGCCCTTATCTGGCAGCGCGATTCACTGTTGCGCTTTTCGCTTGATAGAAGTGATTTATGGGACTTGCGTCCTATTGAGGAATATGCGCATCCCGAATTTAGTTTTAACTGGGTAAAGGAACAGCTGGATGGGAATAACTATTCGGCTGTGCAAGAAAAATTTGACCGTTTGTATGAAAAAGTTGCAGCTCCTTCAAAGATCCCTGGAGCGGCGCTTGAATTTTCTCAATCAGGTTGGGGCAAACCGGTAAGTGTCCATCTGTATTTGAATAATGCGCTTTGTGAAGTGTGCTGGAGCAACGGGGTTGTTCTGAAGACATTTGTACATGCAACAGAACCGATAGGCTGGTTTGTCTTTGAGAATTTGCCGGCAGACGTACATCCGGTTTTGTCTGTTCCTAGCTATGGTAAGGCAGACCATTCAGAGAATGGAAATTCATTAGGGGGTATAAGTTTAGGCCGATTAGGGTACACGCAGGGAAAAGTTGATTATAAGGATAATGAGATAACTTATCACCAAAAGGGCTGGAATGATTTTTACTATGATGTGAACGTCCGGTGGAAACGTAGCGCGACAGTGTTGAGCGGAACCTGGAGTGTGACTTCTTCGCTTTCTAACGATATTGCAGGAGAAGAAACGGCTGCTGCTATGGAAAGGGGAATCTATAATGATTACCGTGAGCATTTGGGTTATTGGAATAAATATTGGGCTGCATCTTCTGTATCTGTTCCTGATACATTGCTGCAAAAACAATATGACAATGAAATGTATAAGTTCGGTTCTGCATCAAGAGAGGACTCTTATCCGATTTCTCTACAAGCTGTTTGGACAGCAGATGACGGGAATTTGCCTCCATGGAAAGGGGATTATCATCATGACCTTAATACTCAGTTGAGCTATTGGCCGGCTTATACCGGTAATCATTTGAGTGAAGGGCTTGGCTATTTGAATACATTGTGGAGCCAGAGAGATAATTTTAAAGCTTATACCCGGAAATTTTTTGGTTGTGAAGGAATGAATGTTCCTGGTGTTTGTACGTTGGACGGTAAGCAGATGGGAGGATGGACACAGTATTCTATGTCTGCAACAGTAGGGGCCTGGTTGTCTCAGCATTTTTATTTACACTGGAAATACTCTTCTGACCGTCTCTTCTTAAAAGAAAGGGCCTATCCGTTTATTAAGGATGTGGCTGTCTTTTTGGAGCAATTTACAGAAGTAAACAAGGATGGTATTCGCCAGTTGCCGCTGAGTTCAAGTCCGGAGATTTATGATAATTCTCCTAAAGCTTGGTTTAGGACAATGACGAATTATGATTTGGCACTGGTGCGCTTTGTCTTTAAGGCGGCATCAGAACTGGCTTTTAAATTAAAGTTGTCTGATGAGGCAAAACACTGGGAGCATTTGGAGACTCAGCTTCCAGATTTTGATAAGGATGATTCAGGAGCACTTACTTTTGCCAAAGGATTTCCGTATAATGAGTCCCACCGTCATTTTTCACACGCAATGGCTATTCATCCTTTAGGCTTAATAGATTATTCACAAGGTGATGATGCCAGAAAAACGATACAGGCAACGATTGCCAAATTGAAAGAAATGGGACCTGACTATTGGTGCGGCTATTCCTACAGCTGGTTTGCAAATATGTGTGCGCGTGCTTTTGACGGAAATGAAGCTGCAGAAGCACTCCGGATATTTGCTGAATGCTTCTGTTTGCCGAACACCTTTCATGCCAATGGGGATCAGTCCCGGTCGGGTAAGTCTACCTTTACTTATCGTCCGTTTACGTTGGAAGGAAATTTCGCCTTTGCAGCTGCGGTACAGGAAATGCTGTTACAGAGCCATACAGGAACTGTAATTATTTTCCCGGCAATTCCCGACACTTGGAAAGATGTTTCATTTGAGCATTTAAGAGCTATGGGAGGCTTTTTAATTTCGGCAAAGCTGAGTAATGGAAAAATTCAGGAAGCTGAAATTAAGGCAGAGCAATCAGGAGTTTGTAAGATCATGCTTACAGATAAATGGGAGTGGCACAAAATGAAAGTAAAAGGTTCAAATAAAACTATAGAGTGTAAAGATAATGTGATAACGGTTTCATTAGAAAAAGGTGAGATAATTAAAATAGACTAATGATATTATTATGGATAAAATCAAACTATTATTGCTCTTTTTAGGAGGATGTTTCTTTTTAGAATATGGAGAAGTTTTTGCACAAAATTCAGTTCAAAAGTTGAGGTCTGCAGAAGGGGCTGCATTGCGTATTCCTTACACGGATATGGCTTTGAGTGCAAAATTTATAGGTCCTGTAGTTGACGAGCCTGATTGGTTTGTGTGGTGTTTTTCTCCTTTGATGACTGAAGATGGCAAAGTGCATGCATTTGCGAGCCGTTGGCCGGCTAAAGAAGGTATGGAAGGATGGTCAGAGAAGAATGCTGAAATAGCTCATTATGTATCAGACAGTCCTGAAGGACCGTTTAAGTATGTAAGCACAGTGTTGTCTTCAAAAGATTTCCCGGATAAGCAGACGATGATGGCTCCTCATAATCCTCGTTTGGAATATGTTGACGGGAAATATATCTGTTTGTTTATTTGTCAGGATCCCAGTTGTAGTGTGAAATGTGGCAATATGCGTGTCTGTATGATTGTAGCGGATGATATTAACGGTCCATGGCGTTTTGCAGGAGAGAATAATGGTGTGATGGTAAGTGCTTCTGATAATCCGTCTCATTGGACTTATAAGGCTGCTATCGGTGCTGATAATCCTGCTTTTTTGAAGATTGGAAGTAAATATTACATTTACTATAAATGTGGTACACCAAAACATTTGGATGCCAAATATGGATATGCAGTTTCCGATAAGCTCGAGGGGCCTTATGTTATGTGTGATGCTCCTATTACAGATAACATAGCCTATATTGAAGATGCCCAGGCTTTTAGCATGGATAATAAGTATTATTTGTTGACTACGGATAATTTTGGCAAGAACTGTGGCGTTTTTGGCAATCTTATACTCTGGGAGTCGAATGATGGCTTGAAATTTTCGTTGAAGGACGCCAAAATAGCTTTAGGTAATTTATTTGATTATTGGGGAACTCCCGAGGATGAAAAAACTCTGAAAGCGACAAAAGGAGTCTTTTTCCGTTCTGAGTCTGGGAAATTAGAGCGTCCGTCAATATTGAAAGTGAATGGTGTTCCTCAGTATATTTATGGTGCAGGTGGAGCTAATTTACGTGGTAAGGGTATTTCAGAGCCTTATGTCTTGAAGATAAATTGGAATAATGGTAAATAATTTATAATTAATGCGAATCAGCAGTTGGCTTTCTGATTCAAAAATTAAAAATTAA
>OGMI01000151.1_pt1 | contig 58440 bp, 41 predicted proteins | sample 1573201 | NCBI WGS metagenome assembly OGMI01 (sample SAMEA2582012, study PRJEB24529) | metagenome | biome: Human gut stool | place: China | collected 2011
GTAAATTTGCAGCGAAAAGTGTATCTCTTACTAAGAGATGCACTTTTTTTCTTCTTATTCTTCCAAATATACTTTCCACATTATGAAGCAATTAAGCATTAAATGGGATTTCTTTTTATTCTGACTGTCAATTACTAACAAACATAAAATAGTCTTAATGCGAAATACCCAATGCTTGCCGGAAAGTTCCAATTAGTTCAACGATGAACTTAAAATTTTCTCAAAAAAGCCATGACCTTTTCTCGAAGTGTACTGCCTTCTTCTATTCTGCCAAAAACAAGAAATAAGTTCGTTGTCGCCACAAACAAACTTTAACCACGTATACCACTGTATCACAGTAATTTACTGCTTATCACTTTCGTTATTGCAGTCCTCTCCTTGTTTCTTCTCTTTTTTTTGTACGATATTGATAAAAGAAGAACTGATGATACCGGTCGGAATAGCCACCATTGCTACTCCCACCAAACAAATGATGCACCCCAATAATTTTCCCAAAGGCGTAATTGGATAAATATCGCCATACCCTACCGTTGCAAATGTAATGATAGCCCACCAAATCCCGTCGCCAATGTTTTCAAAAACCTCGGGTTGAGCACTCCTTTCAATATAATACATAAGAATGGCAGAAAAACAAATCGTAATAAAGCTGGCAGTGTAGGCTGTCTCAAGCTCCTCCTTAACGGAAGCTGGGATAGACCGGTTGAGTTTTTGATACACTCCCATAAGAAACATACCAAACCGCTATCGTTTATACTTGCCTAAATTAAAATACATAAGCAAGTGATAACTGCCAGTACCTATTTTTACTTTCAAATACATCACCATCAAATATCTGGTCTATGACGTCATGCTTATTACCTCCTATATTATGTTTGGCAGACTGAGTCAATCCTATATTATAGTAACAGCTTACCATCAGATGCTTCACAATCTTCACACCGCCTCCCAAGTTCAATCCAACTTCAGTAGAGCGCCACCCCATAGATGAAAGATCCTTATCTATCGCATCTACAGCAATATGAGCCAGTTTACGTCCCCAATTATCCTCATCCACCAAAAAAGAGAAAGAAGGACCTGCTCCCAAAAATAAATCAAAATCATCTGATATCCCCATTTCCCATTTCAGCTCTATAGGAATATCAATACTTTGTGTTCTGATATCAGTGCTACGCCCATTAGAAGTATTGGTAAGCTTCACTCCGCGTTGTACATACAACAAAGAAAAATCCAAAGCAATGCCATGAAACCCTGTTTGATATTGCAACATAGGTCCTACTTGGAATCCGGTCAAACTCTCTTCCTTAAACTGATTACGCATACCGCTGACATTTGCTTTATTACCAAGCACACCGGCTTTTAAACCAAAATGCAATCCTTGAGCCATACTGTTGGCTACTCCAAGAAATGCCAAAATAGTAAATAAACAAATTAGTTTTTTCATTATCACTTATTTAAGAAGTTAAATTTATACCTTATTAATCTTTTGCCTGATGTACAGTGAGTTGTGGGAAAGGGAACCCGATGCCTTCTTCATTAAATGTCGTATAAACAATTTCATTGATATCATACAAAGCACTCCAATAATCAGCACTTTTTACCCAGACACGAACGGTAATATCCACACTGCTTGCACTTAACGACCCCAAAACGATTATGGGAGCGGGAGTATCCAAAATACGGCTATCCGCATTGATAATACGTTGCAATACAGCTCTGACCCTTTTCACATCTTCTCCATATTCTACCCCAAATACCCATTCAACACGACGCATTTCCTGTTTACTATAATTAGTCACAGCGTTTCCGCTAAGCATTCCATTGGGAACATATATCATTCGATTGTCAAGAGTAGAAAGTATGGTGTGGAAAATCTGTATTTCCTTTATGGTACCGCTCACTCCGGGACCATCTATATAATCGCCCACTTTGAACGGTTTAAAAACAAGTATAATCAAACCACCTGCAAAATTAGAAAGATTGCCGGAAAGCGCCATACCTACAGCTACACCGGCTGATGCCAAAAGTGCAGCAAAGCTGGTAGTTTCAACTCCCAACTTGCTAATTATGGCAAAAGCAAGTACCATATTCAGTAAAATTTTCACCAGACTCTTCAAAAAAGTCTGCACACTAACCTCTATCTTCCTTTTTTCAAGAACTTTGGCAATTAATATACTTATCTGCCTGATGATAAAACGACCAATGGAATATATCAGGATGGCAACAAATATATCCTTACCTGCATCCATTCCAAAATCTACCAACTTTTCCAACGCTTGCTCAATCTTACTGCCCGGAGCTGCATTCAATAACAACCAATTCATATTTTTCTTCGTTTTACAAATAAAAATCAATCAACTTATCTCTGTCGAATTATAAATGTGTAAACACATTCCAACTGCGCATATTGTCTTGTCTCAATAATTTGTCTGATATATTCTTTTATATCCTTAAATAACCGAACATTTTGAAATTGCAAAGATACCATATATAATCAATAAAAACCATACCCATTATTCAAAACGCCATACCTCAAGACACAAAATATTTCGTATCCTACTGATAATTAAAAACTTCTATCAAGCAATAATTAAATCTTACGCTGAAGTTCCAAGAAAAGATTGCTTGTTGTATATTTAATATCTATATTTGTGGCTCTAATGATTTTACTCAACGAATAATTTTATAACATTATGAGACGATTTCAAATTCTGTTATTATTCATTGCCATATCTTGTTCCATGTTCGCACAGGATAGGTTGTCGCTGTTTATAGGCAGAGCAAATAAATACGCTTCTGTAGAGTTATCTGATTACCGGAAGCGTTTATGTGTAGAATATAATGTGTCCAACCGTTCATTGGATGACTATTATAGGCGATGTGGAAGCGATTGGGGAAATGTTGGCTTGGCTCTTGAAATAGCCAGGACTTCCGGCAAACACATGCGGGATGTATGTGATTACTATAAACGTTATCACCGATATGGCTGGAATCGTATTCTGGTAGAAATAGGTATCAAACCCGGTTCAACATATTATAACCCGTTCTATGACAGGATTCATTATCATAGCAACTGTTGGCATGAACATTATTGTTCCTATTGCGATCATCACAATAAACATCATCACAAACACTATAAAAAGCATAAACGCCATAAACACCCCAAATGGCATGATCGTGACGATGACGATTGGGATGATGACGATGATGACGACTAACACTTTCCATCATATATCTGTCACACTCCATCTACTGAAAAAGAATAAGGCAAATCCGCCTCCTGTATTCCGCGCTGCAAGTTGGGGTGGGCAGACATACGAAACTCTGCCTTACCGCCCTTCAACATCTCACCATGCTTGAGAAAGTTTGCCGTATAGACCCGGCCGTTGACCAGCATTTGGTCGATATAACGGTTTACTTCACTATTTTCGGGAGCAGAGAGTACCCAGTCGTTGCCGTTTTCAAAGTGAAGGGTTGCCTTGCGGAAAAGCGGTGCACCGAGAACATATTCATCCGTTCCGGGACATACCGGATAAAAGCCCAATGCCGAGAACACATACCAAGCCGAAGTCTGGCCATTGTCCTCGTCTCCGCAATATCCGTCGGGAGCCGAAGTATACATACGATTCATCACTTCACGCAACCAATATTGCGCTTTCCAGGGTTGTCCGGCATAGTCGTAAAGGTAAATCATGTGTTGAATGGGTTGGTTGCCATGTGCATAGTTCCCCATGTTCATTACCGTCATCTCACGTATTTCGTGAATCACCTGCCCGTAATAGCTGTCATCGAAAACAGGAGGAACGGCAAACACCGAGTCAAGCATCGTGACAAACATTTCTTTACCTCCCATCAGGTTTATCAGCCCCTGCGGGTCGTGAAAAACCGACCAGGAATAATGCCAACTGTTTCCCTCGGTAAATGCATCTCCCCACTTCAACGGAGAGAACGGTTTTTGGAATTCTCCGTTCCGGTTCTTGCCGCGCATCAGCTTACTTTCGGTGTCGAAAAGATTCTTATAGTTCAAGGCACGTTTGGCAAAGAGAGTAATTTCTTCCTGCGGCCGTTTCAATTCCTTTGCCAGACGGTAAATGCACCAGTCATCGTATGCATACTCCAGTGTGCGGGCAGCATTCTCGTTGATGTTCACATCGTATGGGATATAACCCAAACGGTTATAGTATTTATAGCCCAATCGCCCGGTGGAGGATACTTCGGGATGCACATTTTCGGTTCCGTGCAGCAACCCTTTATACAAGCTTTCCACCTCTTCCACACGCACACCTTTCATATAAGCATCCACTAAAACGGAGGCCGAGTTATTACCCACCATACAACCGCGATGCCCCGGACTCGCCCATTCGGGAAAGAAACCGCTTTCTTTATAAGTATTTATCAGACCTTCCTGAATTTCCTTGTTGACGGACGGATACATCAGGTTGAGCAATGGAAACAGGCAGCGGAATGTATCCCAAAAGCCGGTATCGGTATATAGATAACCGGACAGCACCTTGCCATTATAAGGACTGTAATGTATCGGCTGTCCTTTCGCATCCATTTCATAAAACTTACGCGGAAAAAGCAACGAACGGTAGAGACAGGAATAGAAGGTGCGATATTGTTCGTCTGTTCCGCCTTCCACCTCTATCTTGCCCAACACCCGGTTCCAGGCATCCTTGCCTTTTCGCACCAGCGTATCGAAATCATCGGCACCCAGTTCGCACAGATTCGCTTCCGCCTGTTCGGGACTGATAAACGAAGAGGCGACCCGTGCATGCACCACTTCCCCTTTACGGGTCTTGAAGCCGATAACGGCTCCTGTGTGAAAAGCATTCTGCTCCATGACGTCTCTCTTTAAAGAAAGGGAAACCTCATCCTTTTTCCTTTTAGGCTTCTCATCATTGGAGAAGGTGGCCCGATAAGTAAACGGCTTGTCGAACTCAACGACAAAATAGTTCTTGAAGTTATCGGGCACGCCGCCACTGTTGCGTGTGGTATAGCCTATAATCTTATTCTCTTCGGGAATAATCCTGATAGATGACCCACAGTCGAAAGCATCGACCACAATATATGAATCATTTTCAGGAAAAGTGAAGCGAAACATCACCGCACGTTCGGTCGGTGTAAGCTCGGTCACTACATCATGTTCCGCCAGATACACCTTATAATAATAAGGACGCGACAGTTCGGCCTTATGGGAAAACCAACTGGCACGCTTGTCTTCATCAAACTCCGGCTTCCCGGTAACGGGCATCAGAGAGAACTGACCGTAATCGTTAATCCACGGACTGGGCTGGTGAGTCTGCTTAAAGCCGCGAATCTTGTTGGCCGTATAGACGTATTGCCATCCGTCACCCATCTTTCCGGTTTGTGGTGTCCAAAAATTCATTCCCCACGGACGGGCAGTCGCAGGATAAGTATTGCCGGTGGAAAGTTCGAAAGAGGACTGAGTTCCCACCAACGGACTCACATAATCGGCATAGTCCTTTGCCTGCACCCATAAAGTGAGGCAAAAGAATACAACTGACAGGAAAAGTTTCTTTATCATCGTGTTGCCTGGTTTATTTACGGTTTAAAAGGTTCGGCTCCCATACTGATTTCCATCACTCCCCCCGCCGTCAGGTCGCTGTGCGTGAAGAAAGGCTGTTCAAGCGGTTTCCCGTTCAACAGAATGGACTGAACATATTTGTTTTCTTTTGAGTTGTTCTTCGTGCGAATCACAAAATCCTTTTGACCGGGCAGGTGAATGATCACTTCCTCGAACAAGGGACGGCCAATGGAGTAAACCGGCTCACCGGGACACACCTGATAGAAACCCATCGCATTCAGAATATACCAGGCTGACATCTGACCACAATCCTCATTGCCCGAAAGACCGTCGGGAGCATTGCGGTACTGACTATGCAGCACACTGTCTACCAATTCCTGTGTCCGCCACGGACGATTGACATAGTTATACAGATGGATGATGTGATGACTCGGCTCGTTGCCGTGAGCATATTGCCCGATAAGACCGGAAATATCTGCCGAAACCGTCTCCCCTTCAAGCTCGGAAGAAACAGTGAACAGGGAATCCAGCTTACCGACAAAAGCCTCCTCTCCTCCCATCAAGCCAACCAGACCGGGTACATCGTGAGGCACAAACCAAGTCCACTGCCAAGCCGTACCTTCGCAATAATCGTCACTGCGATGGGTAGACGAACGAGGATTGAACGGAGTACGCCATTTCCCCTTACTGTCCCGCCCGCGCATAAAACGGGTTTCGGGGTCGAAGTAAGACTTATATGCCCCGGCAAAACGAGCATATTTATCTCTTGTTTCCACATCTCCCAAACTATCTGCCAATACGGATATACACCAATCATCGTATGCATATTCCAATGCCTTTGCCACCGATTCGTTTTCGAGGTCGCAAGGAATATAGCCCAGCGCATCCTTGTAATAACGGGCACGGGGCATCACAAAAGGAACCAGCCACTTCGGACCGACAATGCCGATCGTGTCGTATTCGGCAGTACGGAGACAGGCTTGGTAGGCTTCGCGAACATCGAAATCGCGATAGCCCTTCACGTATGCATCGGTGATGATAGAGGCAGCATGATAGCCAATCATCGTTCCCGTGTAGTTGGCAGCACAATCCCATTTCGGGAAAACACCTCCCTCACGCTGTTTCTTCAACAATGAACGGATATAGCTTTCGTTGGTATGAGGGTCTATGATGGTGAGCAAAGGATGCAACGCACGAAATGTGTCCCAAATAGAAAAAGTGGTGTAAACAGGATCTTCCTTATCGGTGGTGTGCACTTTTAAATCCATCCCCAAATAACGCCCGTCTACATCGGTAAACAAGTTCGGACTCAAGAATGCATGATACATGGCAGTATAGAAAATGGCAAGTTGGTCGGGGTCTTCCGTTTTCACCTCTATCTTTGAAAGACAATCATTCCAAGTCTTTCGGGCATCGGCACGCACCTTGTCGAAATCCCAGTCGGGCAACTCAGCCAACAGATTCTGCCTGGCTCCTTCACCATCGACAGACGAGATGGAGAAACGAACCATTACCTGTTCATCTTCAGCCGTATCAAAACGGAGCAACATTTTGCAGACGGGAATCTGCTGTCCGCCTTCCTCGATGGTATCGGTATAAAGAGTATGGGTAAAAGGCTTTGAGAAAACAGCATAAAAATAAAGATCTTGTTGCCAAGCCCAATAAGCACTGCGCTTGTATCCGCAAAGCACGGTATCATTGACAGCCTCCACCTCCATGGCCTGATTGGTTTGCTGCTGAATATTATAGTCCATATCCAGAATGAAACCCGATTCCTTGCTTTCAGGAAACGTATAACGGTGCATGGCGGCACGCTCAGTAGCCGTCAGCTCGGCTTTCACACCGTAAGTATCCAAGAAAACCGAATAATATCCCGGTTCGGCATACTCGTTCCTGTGCGAAAAAGCAGAAGCGAAAGGACGCTGCTGACTCTCTTTCCCAAGATATTCCACCTTCTGCTCACCTACGGTAGGCATCAAAAGAAAATCACCGAAATCGGCACAGCCCGTACCGCTAAGGCGTGTGTGGGCAAAACCATTGATGGTGGAATCTTCGTAATAGTAGCCCGAACAGGAGTCCCAGCCATCGATACGCGTATCAGGACCCGGTTGAATCATTCCGTGAGGCAACATGGCACCCGGATGCGTATGTCCGTGTCCTCCCGTTCCGATGAAAGGATTGACATAACCGGTGTATTCTTTCATTTCCGTTGTTTGGGTAGAACATGCACTCAAACATAATAATCCTACCAAACAACCGCTTACGAGTCTATTGAATTTCATTGTTTTCTATTTGATGTTATTTTATTTCCGATGAAACGGATTATCGATACCAAATCTCTCCCGGTTCGGAACTCATCTCGAATTCCACAGTAGCCCCGTCCATTATCTGTTGATGGGTGATATAACTCTTATCGTATGGCTTTCCGTTCAACTTGACCGACCGGATATAGATATTCTCACGGTTGACAGCCGGTGCCAGCACTGTAAAAGTCTTCCCGTTGTCAAGATGCATACGCATTTCGGGAAATAACGGAGTTCCTATTTCATACTCACCACTTACGGGATTGACCGGATAAAAGCCCATGGCACTGAATACATACCAGGCAGACATCTGACCGCAATCTTCATTGCCGCACAGTCCGGCAGGTGCATTGAAATAAAGATGATGCATCACCTGTGCCACATACTTCTGAGTCTTCCACGGCTGACGTACTTTATTATACAAATAAATGACATGATGGCTCGGCTCATTGCCATGAGCATACTGCCCAATCATACCGGTGCTGAAAATAGGCAAATCCTCCTTCCCGGCAGGGATATACGTAAACATACTATCGAGCTTCTCTGCAAAGCGGTCTTTTCCTCCGACCAAAGTTATCAGTCCGCGAATATCCTGAGGCACAGACCATAAATACTGCCATCCGTTACTCTCGCAAATATGGGCTGTATAGTCATCGGGACAGAAAGGCCGGATAAAAACACCCTTGTCATCAACGGGCTGCATAAATCCTGTAGCGGGATTGAATACATTCTTGTAGTTTTGAGAACGCTTGTAAAACTCTTCCGCCAGTTCCGTCTTTCCCATCTTGCGCGCCATCTCTGCAATGCAATAATCATCAAAAGCATACTCCAGTGTTTTGGAAAGCGACCAATTGTCGGCATTATACTCATCTTTTATATTATAAGGAATATAACCGAGCTTCTTATAAAGCCCGATTCCCCGATAATTGTCCAAGTTGGCAGTGGCGACACAGGCCTTCAATGCTTTCTCTGCATCAAAGTCACCTATTCCTTTCAAATAAGCATCCACAATGACGGGAACAGCATGATAGCCAATCATCATATCAGTCTCACTACCCCAAAAGTTCCAAACCGGAAGCCGGCCGTTTTGGTCATAAAAAGCAAGAAAAGACTTTATCATGTCATTGGTGCGGACAGGCTCGGTATAAGTAAGAAGCGGATGGGCGGCACGATAAGTATCCCATAAAGAAAAAGTGCCATAGTTCACCCAGCCATCGGCTTTATGTATTTTCTTATCAGGTCCATAATACGAACCGTCCACATCGCTAAAGACAGTGGGCGCTATCATGGTGCGATACAAAGCCGTATAGAAATTCACCTTGTCATCCAAGTCACAGATGCCCCTGACCTCTATCTTCCCAAGCTGACGGTTCCAATTCTCTTTGGTCTCCGCCACATACTTATCAAAGTCATTATGAGGAGCCTCAGCCGCCAGGTTTCCAGCTGCCCCTTCCATGCTTACTCCCGAAAGAGCCGTACACAACACTATCTCTTCCCCATCGGTCGTATCAAAGTTGAAACGTGCCACGTATGCAGTACCTATGGTCTTGCCATCCTGTATGATGGCGGTAGTATCTATTTCGGAAGACCGGAACGGTTTGGAAAAACGGGTACGGAAGAAAACACGCTGTCCACGTGCCCAACCGTCAGAGAACCGATATCCCTGTATGGTGCATGAGTCCACCACCTCGATATGGGAGTCTTGTGTGAAATCCCAGTTCATCGCCTTCTTCAAATTCAGGAATACGGCAGACTGCGCTTTTGGGAAAGTGTAACGCTGAATGCCACAACGCTCCGTGGCAGTCAACTCCACATTTATATTATAATCTTTCAGCAATACACGGTAATATCCTGCAGAAGCCTCTTCATCCGAATGCCGGAACTTGGAATGAATGCCCAAAGGCGCTTCAGCTTCACGATAAGGAAGGGTGACAGGCATGTAGGAAATGTCGTACAAATCACCGGCCCCTGTCCCCGACAAATGCGTGTGACTGAAACCGGCAATGGTACTGTCGGGATAATAATAACCCGAAATACGGTCCCAACCGGGCAAGCCGTTATCCGGACTCAACTGAACCATGCCAAACGGTGCCTGAGCACCGGGATAGGTATTCCCGGTAAAATCTGTTCCGATAAACGGGTTTACCAATAAACTATAATCAACAGCCGACGCCGGCTGCCTATCGGATATACATGCTCCAAATATCACCAGAAAAAACAAAAACGAGAGAAGAGGTGTCTTCATACTATACAAAGAATTTCATTATTACTCTATCACAAAAATACATATTATAATCACAACAGCAACCTTTCCTATCAAACACTTCATTTTTTTCCGATTATTTTTCTCATTCCAGGTATAAGAAACAATAAAATAAAGAAAGTCTTTTGATAGGAACCTAGAAGTTTTTTTGTATGTTTGTCCATTATATTATTGAAAAACACAACTTAAACAATGAAAAAGAGCGATTTTATCTTTCTTTTGGTGGCTACAGCCATTTTTCTCCCCTTCTTTATAAGCAATGATGCTTATGAATGGTACAAAACCTTTAACGCCACCCATGGCATGGTCATGAGTTTCCTGAAGTTTGCCATCCTTTCTACCATGGGCGAAATGATCGGACTGCGCATCAGTACCGGTGTTTATATCAACCGGACTTTCGGAATCATTCCCCGGATGGTGGTATGGGGACTGCTTGGCATGGCCATCAATATGGCAATGATTATCTTCTCAAAAGGAGTGCCGATGTTTATGGAATATATGGGTATGGCAAATGCTTCCTCCACCATCAACGGAGAAATGTGTTTTGAGAAAATAATGATAGCATTAGCCATATCGGTAGCCATGAACAGCATTTTTGCCCCCGTCTTTATGACTCTTCACAAGATAACCGACACCCACATAGGTCACTGCGGCGGTTCGGTAAAGGCACTGCTCACTCCCATCCCCATGAAACGGATTATGACGGAACTGAACTGGGCAGTGTTGTGGGGATTCGTATTCAAGAAAACCATTCCTTTGTTCTGGTATCCGGCACATACCATCACTTTCCTGCTCCCTCCGAATATGAGAGTGCTGTTTGCCGCCATATTGGGCATCGTACTGGGAGTGTTGTTGGCCGTTGCAGCCAAAAAGAAATAAAAAAGTAAGCGAAAGTCCCGATGTCTTTCAAGCCGGACTTTCGCTTACTTTTCATATTATCCTTATCTCCCGCCTTATTTTCCTTCGAATAAACAAAAGCAAAGATTTATAAATTACAAAAGAATGAAACAAACACAGGAACACTCATGTCAATCAAGATTCCATGAAAAATAGCAATCGGAATCATGTCTTTTCCCGAATACCGGGTAATAGAAGGTAATAATACATCCATTGAATTAACTCCGGCAGCAGAAATAGGTGCCAGCCTCCCAAAGTATTTCCGAATAAGAGGAGCACCGAGAAGTGCCATCATTTCACGAAAAATATTTGCCAAAAGAGCAATTGTTCCTAACTCTGTGGCTAACTGTAATCCCATAGAAGGTTCTTTGAACTGTGTAATCAAAATAGAAGAAAGGGAATAATAGGCAAAGCCACTTCCCACCGCCATGCAGTCAAAAACACTCCACTGGGTTAATAACAAACTGGCAAATGCCGAAAAAAGCAACGTTCCTGTAATAGTAGCAACAGGCACCAGCAGCATTTTGAATCGCAAACTTTTAATCAACTCTTTTAATTGTCTGTTACATCCAATCCCAATTCCAACTTGCAACATCAATGCATACAACACATACATGGAAACATTGTGTGTAGAAAACCGGAACTCATTGGCTGCTCCTATCAAACAACCGACACAGAAAAACGCCACAACAATCAAACTACCTTTCATTCGTTACCTCCTTTCTTAAAAAATAAATGAAACACCAGGAAAGATGCCAGTAAACTACCTAAAATACTTAAAGTTGCAAGTACAATGGCCTGCCATCCGAATTTCCCTATATTATTAATAATTAAGCTATTGGAACCTATTGAAATCCCCAGAACAAAAAGCAACAGGAATATGGTAAGAGAAATACTTTTCTCTACTTTTTGCAAAAATCGCAAATCACGCAACAGATATCCAATGCCGATACCCGTAAACATTATAGATATAATAGTAAACATAAAATAGCTACTTTTAGAATGAAACATAGATTCTGATGACTAAAAACAAAGTCACCACTAATATACTTTTCATTTCCACAGCCTGTTGGAATGAAGAAAAAATAGAATGGATAAAACTCAAATAAACCCGCTGAACCAATGCACGTGTACAATGAAGCTGTTACACAGGCTTTCTCGTTCCCATCTAACGCTATATGTGCTATATGTAGAGCATAATTGGTTCATATTATCTATAAATTTTGGTGCAAAGACAACCGTTATTCGCATATTTACCAAATAAATATTCATAATTAACCCTATTCCACACAAAAAAGAGATGAAGGCTTCGATTTGTCGCAAACCGAGACCCTCATCTATTTTCAAACAAGTCACTTACTATGTTAAAACTATATCTCTTCCTTGTGTATCACATTAATATTCCACCTTATAATCCCTGTGCAAGTGTTCTCCTTTCCATGCCTTCTTAGTCGTCCAATCTTCATAAGGGGCTGTCCAAAAAGCATTATCAGCAGGAAGTCCTAAAGGCAAGAAGCTCAAAGTTGCCATATAAAGACTGCCAGTAGAAGTATAACCATCAGCAGCCTCGGGTTGGTGACCATTGAATCCCAAAATCAACCAACCGTTCTCATCAAAGTTCTGATTGCCTTCATATAAATTACGATGTACGGCAGTCAAAGCACAACGCACCTGAGCCGGTTTCAGATGGACGGGTAATTTCTCGCGCAAAGCCACATCTGCCAATGACTGGAAAGCAGCCGAACGATAAGTCACAGAACGGCCCAAAGCCGGATAAGTTCCATCCGGTCCGATAATACGTTCACAAAATTCGGCATGACGTACCATACGTGCCATAGCTTCATCCACTTCTTTCTGACCTGCTCTTTTTTTGGATGCTAATGTTTCAAGCATGGCCACATACATCGGATTCAATACATAAGAATTATAATAATCCATACTAAATTTAGGACCATCACAATACCAACCATCGCCCGCATACCATTCTCTCACTTTATTCTTGGCTATCTTTAAACGGAAAGGATCACATTCACCGCCTGCCCAGTTAATAAAAGATTCGTTCAGTCCGGTAAAAACCAACCAATTATTATAAGCACCGGTACGATTACGTAAAGCTTTCAACGACTCAATATAACGCTGTTTAGTCACATCGTCCAATGGCTCCCAAAGAGCTTTGGGAGCACGTAAAAAAGCATGTACCAAATAAGCTGCATCCACAATAGGTTGCGGTTGTTTTGTAAAGTTCAATTTATCCGGTGAATTCGGGTCAACAGCATTTTTCAATCCTTTCAACACTTCCTCACGCATCTGTTTACGAAGTTTCCCCTCTTCAGTATCATCATCAGGAAGCGACAACCAAGGAGCTACACCAGCCAATGTGCGACCGACAGCTTCTAAATGAGTGACTTCATCATAACCTTTCGGATTCCCACTTGGAGATTCTATTGGCATATTCTGACGCAACGTGTTTTCTGCCAAATTATGAATAACAGGATAGGCTATTTTCCACATAAGCTCCACCCAAACAGCACGATCTTGCGCACCGGTAGTCATTTGTTGTTCTTTGGCTGTTTTATCTTTTTTATTTTTGGCTTGCAAAGAAGATACAGGCATTGCCATTAGAACAACCAACAACAATGCAAAATAATTTAATCGTTTCATGAGCATTATTTATTAGAAAAGAGGTTCATTATTCAATAATTTATTATAGCGATGAAGAGCTTCCACAAAATAATAATCCGCATACGTCAAAGGCACATCGATTTCACCACCATGCGGAATAGCACCGGTACTATGCATCAGAATAAAGTTTGCATTCTCACCCAATTTAGCACGGTAAGCGGGACTGCCCAACGAATGAAGAATCTGCTTGGCTCCTTCCAGATATTTTTTGCTCTTAGCACCTTTCACATAAGTGCTCAACTCCATCAAAGCCGAAGCTGTGCAAGCTGCTGCAGAAGCATCGCGATAAAGAACAGGTGTAATGCTGGCTTTAGAACGTACACCGGGAACATAACCTTCTTCCCAAGCATTGAAGTCCCACCACGCCACCTTATCGCTAGGCAGATTAGGATGATCCAGATAATAATCAGCCATGCCTTGAGCTGTTTTCAGGAAACGTTTATCACCGGTTTCGCGATAGCACAAAGTAAACCCGTAAATACCCCAAGACTGTCCTCTCGACCAACAAGAGTTATCGGAATACCCCTGAGAGGTTTCTCCCTTAATAGGAGCCCCGGTCTCTTTATCATAATAGATAATGTGATAGTGACTGTAGTCCTTACGGATTTGATTCTTCATCACCTTTTCGGCATGCGAAACAGCTACTTTCTTATAAGTGTCATCTCCTGTCACCTTACTGGCATGGAACAACAACTCCAAATTCATCATATTGTCAATAATAACAGGAAAGTCATAAACTTTATCACCGTGCCAAGACCGGAAACCATTCCACGACTGAATCACACCGGCTTTGGGACGAAAACGCGTGCAGAGTGATTTAGCTGATTCTGTCAAAATGTCCTCGTATTCGGTCTTCGGCGCGAAACGGTTCGCATTGCCATAACTGCAATACATCATGAAACCGATATCATGATTGTCAGTAAAAGTCTTGCAAGGTTCCATTTTCCGAGTGTAAACCAAAGCAGAATCTTGTAATGACTTATCACCTAAAAAATCAGAGATATACCATAAACTGCCAGGAAAGAAACCGGCTGTCCATAAGTAAATGCTTCCTTTGGACACCGTTCCGTCTTTACGCATACTGTGGGGCATCACGCCACTACCATTTTTGCCCTGACTCGGAGTCTTCAGCATCAGATTATACTGTTTAGCTGCAAATTCCATATTTTCCTTAATAAATTCCTTTTCGGAATTCTGTGCTTGTACATTGCTTGTCACACACGAAAACAAAATAGCAGTGAACAAGCCGAACATTTTTTTTATCATATTCATATTTTTAATAGTGTTAATTTCAAATAGGTTTATGGCAAAGGCACGGACATGAAATATAGAAGGAAACATATTAGTAAGCAAGAGGGGAGTGTGTCAAAACTAAAATGGCCTATCCAATTGTCAGCTGTAGGGGCAGGGGTTGCCTGCCCGAAGATACAAAGCAAACTGTTTTCAGGCGAGCGAACCTCGCCCCTACGAACTAAACGACAGCATTATCCACGTTTTGACACACCCCGACCATACATACTAACGTGTAACCATATACCTGCTGACCCTACATGCATCTCTGTCCGTTTATCGGATAAACTTTACACTGTCGATTACCAACCCGGATTTTGTTGAGATTTCAAATCAGGATTGCGCTCAAGTTCTGTTAGAGGAATAGGCCATAAATAATCACGTTCAACAAACTTACGAGTATAACGGTCATTACCTAAGATATCATCATATTTAAAGTTTAGTTTTTCTTCGCAAAGTTTCCAACGTTTTAAGTCACCAAAACGATGTCCTTCGGCTGCCAACTCAACCGCACGTTCGTGAACAATACGCTGGAATACTTCATCATGAGTACGAGCTTCAAGCCAAGACGGACCGCTGTTCAAAGCCGGCATATTAGTAGACGGGCGCTGACGAACCTGATTGATTAGAGCCACTGCATCATCTTGCCTGCCTATCTCATTATAACATTCAGCCAACATTAGCAATACATCCGCATAACGAATAATCGGGAAGTTAATAGGCACATGATAACGGTCATTAATTTCTCCATTCATATCACCCTCCGGCACAAACTTGCGCCATAAATAGTCATACCAACCACGATTATTACGGATATAGCCATAATTTTCATTTGTTCCTTTTGCCAACACCAACTCCATATCCTTAGGAATACGGCCTACTGCACCTAGAATATGTGCATACGGAGTAAGAATTGTTTGTTCCAAACGCGGATCACGATTTTCATAAATTTGGCGTAGTAACTCTTTCTTTTCAGGATACTTAGAAACTACATTATTTGTTAGTTCTGCTAAAAAAGTTTCTTTTTGAATCTCCTGGCTCGCGGTGAACCCCGGAATATAGTCTTCCCAATCAAATGTTTTTCCATCCTTCATTTCATACATATCTACTAAAATATCTGTAGGTATGCTATTGTTCCAGCCACCTCCAAAAGAAGAACGGCTACCCATATAAAGTCCAGAGGGCAAGCCACTGTCATTACCGACTCCACCGGAATTCTGAACAGCAAAAATCATTTCATCACTACAGTCACCTTCGGGTTTAAACAAATCAGGATAGCTGTCATAAAGTTTATAACCGTAACCTCTCCCACTAGGGTCATTCACTACTTCTTCAAAATCTGTTGCAGCACCGCTATAATCTCGGTTAAAAAGTTTTACTTTGCCTCTTAATGCAACAGCAGCACCACGTGTAGCACGACCATATTCACTCTGTTCCCATTTTACAGGTAATACATTAATCGCTTCCTCCAAATCGTCCAAAATGAATTGTCTAATCTCTTCCGCACTGCTACGAGGCTTTTTCATATTCATGAAATCATCACTAATAATAGTCGTTTCATCATATAAAGGCACACCACCCCAAAAATCCAACAATTGGAAGTAGTAAAGAGCACGCATGAATTTGGCTTCTCCTTTATATTGAGCTTTTAAGCCATCAGCCATATCTACCTTATCAATATTCTGTAACAAAAGATTAGCACGAGCTATACCTTCATAAAGCGCAGACCATTTGCTACTTATATCACCGGTTCCATTAGTATAAGTCCCATAAATAACAGATTCATAGCGTCCAAATGATATTTCTCCCAAAGCATCTACACCAAAATAAGTACCGTATGTTTGTTCATGTTTCATTTGGGCATAAATGTTCATCATAGCTTGATGAGCATGTTCCTCTGTTTTCCAAAATGTACCAGAACTCAATTTGTCGTGTGGGTATTGATCTAAGTCATAGCAACTACTCATCAATCCCATTACCGCTAAAAGTAATAAATATTTTTTCATATTGATATTATCATTAAATTAGAATGAAACATTCAGTCCAAAAGATGCCTGACGCATAGTAGGATAAGTCAACTTATTAGTTTCCGGGTCCATACCGGCATAGTCAGTAAATGTAAAAAAGTTCTCTAAGCTGCAAAATAAACGTACCCGATTTAAAGAGAGTGTCTGAAGCCATTTTTGAGGAAGAGTATATCCTAATTGAATATTGCGGATTTTAAAGTAAGACTTATCCGTTTCCCAAATGGTGCTTTGGCGAGTATTGCGACTGTCACCATTAGACATCAAACGTGGGTACTTAGCATTTGTCATACCTTCATGCCAACAATTGTCTGCTACTTCTTTACTGATTTGGTTACCGAAAGTCAAATAAGAGGAACGCATGTGCGTATATTGCACTTTATAACTGCCTGTACCGGACAATACCGTTGAGAAATCGAAACCTTTGTATTCAAATCCCAAGTTGAAGTTGAACAAGAAGCGCGGAGTATCTCCATGACCTCGTGCCACTCTGTCATCATCATCCAAATAACCGTTATTGTTCATATCTTTATAGAGTACGTCACCGAGTTCCGGACGCTTAAAGTTTTTGAAATAGTTAATTGGTTTACCTTCTTCATCCAATTTAGGATTATCCACAAGTGACTGTACATAGTCTAAATCCGCCTGCGTCTGAACAATACGATCTGCAATATAAATATACTGGGTATTAATGCCATAACCTTCTTTAATCATGGTAGTACCACTATAACTAGCCTCATCACCTTTGAACTTGGTTACTTCATTATCCACAAAAGTAAGGTTGGCACCGATATTATAGTGAAAATCATTGATTTTATCCGCCCAATTCAAAGTCAGTTCAAAACCTTTATTCACTACTTCCGCACTATTTTGGATAGGGATTCCAGCTGTACCGTGAACCAACGGAGCAGGAAGGTCAATCAAAATATCCGAAGTCTTTTTATAGAAATATTCCAAAGAACCGTTCAAACGGTTATTCAATACTCCAAAATCCACACCAATATTAGTAATGGCTGTACTTTCCCAAGTCAACCCCGTATTCGAAATAGAAGTCATACCCAATCCTACCGCTTTATTACCATTCAATACATAATTACTTTGAGCATAAACCGGAACAGCTGCATAATCATTGCCTTTCAAATCATTATTACCAAGTTGACCATAAGACACACGTAACTTCAAAGCATCCAACCAATTACGAGTACCTGTCATAAATGATTCCTGCTCCATGCGCCAAGCAGCGGACATAGAGGGAAAGTATCCCCAACGATTGTCCTTAGAGAAACGTGAAGATGCATCAGCACGAAGGTTTACTTCCAACAAGTATTTGTTATCCCAACCTAAGTTAATACGTCCAAAAAAAGAGCGCATAGCCCATTCAGAATGTGAACCAGTTGTTGTTGACTCACCGGTTGCACCGTTAATTACATCAACAGAAGAGTCAAGCCAATCATATCTTTTTGCGCTGAAACTACGGTCACGACGCATTTCCTGACTGGCGCCTACCATCGCATTCAAATCAAAACGATTATTAAAGAACTTGTTTTCATAACGTATTACACCGTCCATAAATATGCGTTCAATCTTACGATTGTAATTGTAAATATAACTCTGACCACTATCTTTTTGAGTCATTGTTTCCGTAGCAAAATTCCAACGGTCATTAAAATTAGGCTTTTCCCAATTATCTTTATCGGTAAGTTCATAAGAATAAGAACCCGAAATGCTTAATCCTTTCAGAGGAGTAATAGTGCCATTGAACTGTGCACGTACATTACGCTCTTTCTTCTCGCCAACTTCACGATTCAACCACCACAATGGATTGTTGGCTTGTGCATCATCTTCAGGATTCTGCATAGCCCCGTAACGTCCATCATGGCGAAGTACCAAGCCCGGAGTACTTGCTACTCCATAAGTAAACATATCGTCCACCCGGTCCTGACCTAAATCTATATTGGCCAAATATCCACTCACTTTAGCACCTAATGTCAACCACTTGGTGACTTTAGCCTCTACGTTAGAACGGAAATTATAACGTTCATAACCGGAATTTTCCATAACTCCCGGATTATTGTTATAGCCAAAAGAGGTATAGAAATTTATCTTCTCACTACCACCGTTTACCGAAAGATTATGATTGGTAGCAACAGCTGTTCCAAAAACTTCATCAATCCAATTGGTATTAGGATATATCAATGGATTCCTGCCATTGTCATCACGCCATTCTTTAATAGTAGCTTCCGAAAAACGTCCCGGTTGACCAGAGTTATTATAAGCCTCATTCATCAGTTCCATATAATCGGCATAATTTGACACCGGTTCTAATGTTCTACCAATTGATTCCAATGAAGCATAGCCAGTATAATCTATATTGACCTTTCCACTCTTACCTTTTTTGGTAGTAATTAAAATAACACCATTGGCAGCGCGCGAACCATAAATGGATGCAGATGCGGCATCTTTCAATACAGTCATGCTTTCTACATCTTGAGGAGCAACCGTATTAATATTACTTTCTACACCATCAATAATAACCAACGGAGAAGAATTATTCAAAGTACCTTGACCACGCACTAAAATAGAAGCATTATCATCACCCGGCTTATTGCTGGACGATGTTACCGAAACGCCTGCTGCCATACCCGCCAAACCGGAAGAAAGATTGGTTATAGGACGTTTCTCTGAGATGTCATCCATATTGACGGAAGCAACAGAACCGGATAAGTTCACTTTCTTTTGTGAAGCATAACCAACTACCACTACTTCATCGATAAGTTCACTACTTTCCTTTAACTTAATAGTTAACTGACTTTGAACACCGACTTTTACGCTCAAATCCTCATAGCCTACATAACTGACAATCAAAATCGCTCCATCAGGCACATTGTTCAATGAAAATCGACCATCAACATCTGTAATAGAACCGTTAGTCGTTCCTTTCACTACCACATTGGCACCAATAACAGTTTCACCGGTTTCATCGATAACTGTACCTGTAATAGTACGGCCATTCTGGTGTACGATAAGAGAAGAATGTGTGGAATCGGTGCCAGAATAATTATCTCCGGCTGCATACGCCGGACTTACTGCCAACAATAAAGCTCCTCCCACAAAAAGTTTGAATAGTTTGGCATGTAAAACACACCACTGTTTTTTCTGTTGATACATAGTCCTATATAATTTTAAGGTTTTGCTGCAAAATTATATGAATCCCCCATTGGAATAGGGACACATTTGTGTTTTTGAGAGGAGTATATCTGTACCCTTATAGTTTTAACGTTTGTGGCACAGGGTACATATCCGTACAACAAGATACATTTCCGTACAAAGAATAAAAGTTAAAATGGCGGAACCTGACACTTCAGACATATATACGCGCAGGCTTATACATACGTCCGTGTAGTCCGATGCGTATATACGTGTGAGCTTACGCGTATATACGTGTAGCCCGATGCCACCGTATGTGTGTGAATGTTGCAAAAAGACCTTTGTGTTTTCAAAAAAGCTCGTTATGTTTTCAAAAAAGCTCGTTATGTTTTCAAAAAACTTCATCACCTTTTTAAAAAAGCTCGGCATGTTTTTAATGTAATGGCGGATTGCCCCCTCACAAAGCCGCTCATTCCTTCTTGTCCCTTCACCCTTACATTTTAAATTTAACATACTGACGAACAACCGGTTAAATATGACAGTACCTCCCCTCTTCCTCCCTTCATCCGTGCTTTCCACATCCCTTCACAATCTGCCTTCAGCAATTTCCTTTTTAACGAATGAAGGGAGGCTGAAAGGACGACAACAAGATGCCCACTCACCACCGGAGCCCCTATCAACAGGGTGTTTCAACGGCTAATGAAAGGAGGAAGGAAGAAACGAATCAGCTGATACGGAGACTTTATAACCAAAAAATTTCAGCCATTTTTATGGCTGTCTCCAATATAATTTAATTTTTTATTCATTGAACAGAAAGCACCCGTCAAATGGATAATATTTCCCCCTACATTATATTTTATATTCCTATTTTTGTGCAATTAAACAAGAATAGAACAAATTAAATAAGCAATACCCTAACCAATCATTTATTATGAAGAACGTTATCATTTCAACGAGCCGCATGGTTAAAAGCATTATGCTTCTGGCCATGCTACTTTTAACTTGCAGTACATGGGGACAACAAAATTGGCTGCCGAACCATCCCCGTCTATTATTTACCGGAGCCGAGACCTCCGAAGTGAAAGAATTGATAAAGAACGAGCCATTAGCCGGTGAATTGGCATTATATCTGAAAGCAGAAGCAGATTCCATAGCAGAAGCACCACAATTGCCATACGAAATGGATAAATATGGTAATATGTTGTGGACCTCACGTGCTTATGTCTATCGGTTGGGTACTTTATCATTAGCCTACCGCATCTATGGTGAAGATAAATATTTAAAGGCGGCCAATGATGCTATCTTATGGGTGTGTAACTTCCCTGACTGGGACCCGAAACACTACCTTGATACAGCCGAAATGACCACAGCCGTAGCCATTGCCTACGACTGGCTTTTTGCCGAACTTCCACAGGCTACAAAACAGCTGGTCAAAGCGAATATCTACAAAAATGCGATTCACCGGGTGCTGCGCGAATACGAAAAAGGAGGACCGGGCAGTTGGGCAAAGCGCGAAACCAACTGGAACGTGGTATGTAACACCGGTATGGTATTGGGCGCATTGGCTGTAGCCGAAGACTATCCCCAAGAAACCGGTATCATCTTAGAAAATGCCGCCAGATACATGCCCAACTGCCTGAAACTTTTTGCTCCCGACGGTGTATGTTACGAAGGGCCCGCCTATTGGGGATACACCAACCGCTACCTTTCCATGTATTTGAAAGCGGTAACAGACAATGGCGGAGATAAGGGAGGCATTGCCCAATTGCCGGGTATCAACCGTACAGCACTTTACCAGATACGCACACTCACCCCATCAGGACATCCGTTCTATTTCGGCAATGCAGGTATCGGACATGAGTCTTTTGGTGGTCCGGCCTATTTTCTGTATGGTAAAATGTTCCATCAGCCCGAAGTATCCGCTTGGAATAGAAACGAAGTGGCTAAAGCACTGCATGGTGCCAGAATGTTCGACCAGCTCTTCTTTCTCTCCTTACCTTGGTTTGACGACACTCCTACCGGTAAAACAAGCACTGTACCTGCCATGGAAGTGTATCACAACAAGATTAATGACATTGTGGTGTTCAACGGTGACCGCAACAAAAAGGGTTCTATCTATTTAGTAGCCAAAGGCGGTCTACCCAATCAGGCACATCAACAAATGGATTGCGGCACATTCATTGTAGAAAGTGACGGTGTGCTTTGGACAGAAGATCTCGGTGCCGATGACTACGACTTGCCCGGTTTTTGGGATGGGAAACCCGGTGGCCAGCGTTGGAAATACTTCCGCAACAACAATTTCTCGCACAATGTCATCAACATAGACCATAGCCTGCAATATGCCAATGGCCATGCTTTTGTCTGCGAGGAGCATCCCGAAGCCAAGCAGCCTTCCGTCAAACTGAACTTATGTGAAGTGTACAAGGAAAAAGCAAAAAGTGCTTATCGCAAATTCACGCTACTAAACAATTATACCATAGAAGTGGAAGATGAAGTAAACCTACTTGATGCCGGGTCAAAGGTGTCATGGGTAGCCGGCACCAAAGCTAATGTAGAAGTGAACGGAAACAAAGCTCACTTTATGCGCAATGGCAAACATTTCTATATGCAGATAATTGCTCCTGCCGGTGCAGTGTTCAAGACTTATCCGGCCAAGAATACTTATAAAGGAGAAAAAACTATCGAAGGTATCACAATGCTTGAAGCCGAATGTTCATTCAAAGAAACAGATGGTAAGGTGACGATACAGATGAGTAGCAAAAAATTCTAACCATAAATAAAAACAAAAATATAAAAGTAAAGACAAAGACATGAAAGTATTAAAGTTATTCGCACTGGGAATATGTTTCGTATTAGGAGCATGTTCCAATCAATCCACCTCTATCGTGCAAACCAACGAACACGGTACACAATGGAGCTGGGATAAAGGAACCATTGTAGTGAAGACTCCTGAACGTCCGGCAGGCCAGACAAGCGCCATCGGACTGACTGTTCCCAAAATGGAAGTAGTCCGTGTGGGATTTGTGGGACTGGGCATGCGTGGTCCCGGAGCAGTGGAACGTTTCACTTATATTCCCGGTGTACAGATAGTGGCACTTTGTGACTACGAACAAGAACGTGCGGAAAAATGCCAAAAGTTCCTACAAAAGGCTTCAATGCCCAAAGCCGCCGTTTATTCGGGAGAAAAAGGATATGAACAACTTTGCAAACGCGACGACATCGACCTTGTTTATGTAGCCACCGATTGGTTACACCATTTTCCTGTAGCCATGTGTGCTTTGGAAAACGGAAAGAATGTGGCAATCGAAGTTCCGTCAGCCATGAATCTGAAGGAATGCTGGGATTTGGTGAACATGAGCGAAAAGACCCGCAAACACTGCATGTTATTAGAAAACTGCTGCTACGACTGGTTTGAAATGAACACGCTGAATATGGCACAACAGGGAGTATTGGGCGAAGTAATCCGCGCACAAGGAGCATACATTCACAATCTAGACCAATTCTGGGATTATTATTGGAAGGATGGAAAAAACGACAAACTAGGTTGGCGATTGGATTATAATATGCGCCATCGCGGTGATGTATATGCCACTCATGGACTAGGCCCCGTTGCACAAGCATTGAATATTCACCGAGGGGACCGCATGAAAACGTTGGTAGCCATGGATACTAAATCTATTGTCGGCAAATCATTGGTAGAACAACGAACCGATTCCGTTTGCAATAATTTCCGCAACGGCGACCATACCACTACCCTAATCCGCACAGAAAGCGGAAAAGTAATTGAAATTCAACACAATGTAATGACACCGCAACCCTATAATCGTTTATACCAACTAACAGGAACAAAAGGATTTGCCAATAAGTATCCCACACAAGGATATGCATTGAGTGCCGACCAGCTGACAGCTTCGGGCATACAGCCTCAGGTAGACAATCTAAGTGCGCACGGATTCATGCCGAAGGCAGAACAAGACGCATTAGTTGAAAAGTATCGCCACCCAATATTGAAGAAATACGGAGAAATGGCAAAAGAAGTAGGCGGTCATGGAGGTATGGACTTTATCATGGACAGCCGATTGATATATTGCCTGCAGAACGGCCTTCCCTTGGATATGGATGTTTACGATTTGGCTGAATGGTGCTGTCTGGCAGAATTAGGAGAACTTTCTATGGACAATAACTGTGCAGCCGTGTCAATTCCTGACTTTACACGTGGAGAATGGAATATCATAAAAGGTTTTAAACATGCTTATGCTACACCTGAAGAAGAAGCCTCAAGCATGGAAAAAGCAAAAGCGTTCACAGCCAAGTTAAAAGAACAAGGTGCTAAAGAATGGTCAGCCGAATAAATCACTGATTCTACAAATACCGGCTTTAATGCCTGTCGGAACTCTCTTTTTAGGCACGGAAACACAACCGTGCCTAAATTATATCATCCGATCAACTCCCCCTGTACTCCTGCGGTGTCTGATTAAAGCAAGCCTTAAAACAATGCCTGAAATAACGCGGAGAATTAAATCCAACCTGATAGGCTATCTCATTTATCTGTAACTCAGTATGGTGCTTCAACAAATCGGCAGCGTATTTCAAGCGGGTATTCAATATAAATTCATTCGGAGTCATGCAGCTCAGCGCCTTCAGTTTGTTATATAGCGAGCTACGGCTTATCAATAATTCTTTAGCTAACATATTCACATCAAAATCCGAGTCCGATAAATGCTCTTTTATAACTTCCTCCAGTTTTGATAAGAATTTGGCATCAATCGGATTCAATACTAACGTTTGCATCTCAGCTTCCACAGAATTACCAACTGTCATCTCCATGCCAAACTTTTGTTTCAACATCTTGCGATTGCGTATAATATTGGCAATACGTCCCAACAACATCTTATTATTAAAAGGTTTCTCTATATAATCATCAGCCCCACACTGTAACCCCTCCATTTTTTTATTGTCCGAAGTCAAAGCAGTCAGCAACACAACCGGAATGTGGCATAAATCAAAATTACTCTTTATTTTGGCACACATCTCTAACCCGGACATTTCGGGCATCATAATGTCACTCAGAATAAGAACAGGATGTTCTTCCATTGCCTTCTGCAATCCTTCCTTACCGTTCATGGCAATAGTAATCCGATATAAAGGTGAAAGCAATGAAGTCAATATCTGCAACAAGTCTTCATTATCTTCTACTATCAACAGGTAATCCTTTACTGTCATATCTCCCTGTGTTTCGATGGTTTCCTCCCCTATCCGATCAGCCTCTTGTTCGCCACCTTCTTCAAGAGGCATCACAAAATGATTGTCAAGCATCTCTTCCGGCTCAACAAAAGTCACATAATCATCGTCACGGAAAAGGTTTTCTTTAGGTAATGTAACCGTAAAAATAGTACCGTAATGCATCGCACTTTGCACTGTGATGTCACCATGATGCAATTCTACAATTCCTTTTGACAAAGCCAAACCGATACCGCTTCCGGATGAAGAAATGGCAGAATCCACCTGATAGAAACGGTCAAAAATATAAGGCAATGCTTCTTCCGGTATACCTTCACCCGTATCGATAACTTTTATCTCAATAACCGTTTCCTTCGCCTCTATCTGTAACTCTACCCTTCCCTTCTCCGGAGTATGCTTAAATGCATTCGACAACAGATTGGAAAATACTTTCCGCAACTGCCGGCCGTCAAACCAGCACTGTATATTCTCCACCTCCGTATGAAACTCAAATTGTATATTCTTCAACTGTGCCTGATCCATAAAATCCTGCTGAATCTGTTTCAGATAAAGAATGATATCCAACCGGCACACATGAAGCTGTAGTTTTCCCCGTTCCATCTTCCGGAAATCCAAAAGTTCGGATATCAGTTCCCTAAAATGAAAAGTATTCTTATATATTTTTTGCAAACGTGTCCGCAGATACGGAGAATAGTTACCGGATTGCAATAAAGCCTCAAGCTGCGAGATAATCAACGTTAAAGGAGTGCGAAATTCGTGAGATATATTGGCAAAAAACTGAAGTTTTGCCTGTATAAGTTCTTCGTTCTTTTCTTTCTCAAGCTTCTCTTGCGCCAACGAAGCACGTAACTGCATTCGGGCACGCCAGTTCCGCAACAATGAATAAGCGATTGCAACAACCATACAAAGGTAAACCAAATAAGCCATCCATGTAGACCACCAAGGAGAATGTACAACAATAGCCAACGCAATGGAATGCACCTCATCAAGTGAACTCTGCTGCTTTTCACGTACAATCAGCTTATATTTGCCGGGATTCAAGTTTGTATATACTATTGTATTATTATAAATCGTATTCCATTCATTACTAAAGCCTTCAAGCCAATATTCATAAATCTTTCTGTTAGCATTATCAATATAACTATTCGAAGCTACAGATATTGAAATATTATTCTCATTGTACTCCAAATTTATTTGATCAGCAAAAGGCAATGCTGTCTCCAATATACGGTCGGATGTTTCGCACGAAACAAGTTTATCGTTTACAAACAACGATGAAAAATAAAGGTTATACCGGGGAGACGGATTGAACAAAGAGTGACTCGTGAAAGAAGCCATGCCCGAGGTTCCGCCAACAAACACTTCACCGTCACGACAACTCAATAAACCGCATCCATCATTTATGGCAGAAAGATGTAACTGATTTTCAGCATCAATCATCTTCATCTCCTGAGTTTGCGGATGATAAACCAACAATCCTTTTTCATTGGAAACAGCCAAATAATCACCTTGAATAACAGACAAATTATAACAATAACGAATATCGAAAATAGAACATTGCTTAAAGCTGTTTTCCGCAGGATTGAATACATATAAACCAGCTCCATAAGTTCCAAAGTACAAAGTACCATCGGTATACTCCACTATGTTCAACACTTGAAACTTACCTAATCCCCTCTCATTATACTTATAAATATATTTCTCTTCCGGCATCTTCATATTAATCCGCACAAGCTGATCATGCTGGGCAATCCAAATATAATCTTTGGAATCTATTAAAAAAGAGGAACCTGCCCGATGAGTTTCCCGAATAGACGGATATAAATACCCCATCGTCTCCTGCTTCAAATCCTTGACATACAGACCGTCACCGGAAAGAATATAAAGGCTGTCTCCACGCAAAATTATTTTGGAAAGAGATTTTCCCATCTTTTCCGTATGATATACCACTTTTCTTGCAGTTATATCAAAACAGAAGAAACCTTGTTTGTGAGTACCTATATACAGGTAATCCCGTCCTTCATCATATTCTATGCATTTCAAATTAGAGAATAACGGAGACACACTCTTTTCATCAGTCAAATAATGCGTAAATTGTCTGGAATCTCTATGTAAATAATTCAATCCTCCCCCTTCCGTACAGATCCAGACATCCCCTCGTTTATCTTCCACCATATTTCCTACAAAGAAGAAACTCAAGCAATCCTTTCGACCTACCCCTTCCGAATAATGTGTAAAAATATCCACCTGAGGATTAAAGTATTGTACTCCTCCATAATAGGTACCGACCCAAATTGTTCCTTGAGAATCTTTGCAAAGCGAGAAAATGGATGAATGCTTCAAACTTCCCGGTTGCGTATCTTTTTTGTAACAGGATACATTACCCAGCGTATCTATTTTATTCAGTCCATTGAAAGTCCCTATCCAAATAGAACCTTCATCGTCTTCTACAAAACATCGGATGTCATTGTTGGATAATGGAAAGTTTTGCTCATCAACAAACTGTTGGCTTATACCATTTTCTATGGTGTACATTCCTTGCCTGAACGCAGCCACCCACATTTTCCCCTTCGTATCTCTATAAAGTGAAAGGACATTGACTTTGGGAATAACACAAACCGGAGCCGGATTATCCAAGTTATCCACCCGATAAAGTCCGTCGGCAGTCCCCAACCACACACATTCATTATCGTCCACATAAAGATAGGTGATATATTTCTTGACTGACAATTGATAGATAAAAGCAAATTCCTCTTTCTGCCGATCCCATTTGAAAACAGAATCACGTGTTGCCGCCCACACCTCTTGGTTATGCACATGCAGACAGTTCGCCCTTTGCTTTAGAAGAGAGAACTGCTCCTTACGAAGATCATATCGAACGAGTGCGTAATCCGAAATAAAAAAAAGATTTCCCTGCTTATCACTGACAAGATTATCTACGTTGTTCCCCAAAAAACTCCTGACAGAATCTTGCGACGGCTTATAAACAGTCATAGAGTTTCCGTCATAACAACTCAACCCTTCCAATGTGCCAAACCACATTCTTCCCAATTCATCCTGACAAATGGAAATAACTGATATTTGGGACAATCCGTCTGTTTTACCCAAATGTTTAAAATACACATTGCCTCGAAGCGTGATAGAGACAAACAAAAGGACGTATAACAGTATTTTTCTTTTCATAGTATTCACATTTCCCCATCAGACCCAAACTCTCACTAATAGCGTTATTCTTTTTTATCGATTCCTTTTTCAATTCTCATAGATTGATGCCTTCCAGGATATTATATATTTATAGACTTATCTAAGATTCAGCACAAAAATAACAATTAATTTCTCGATAATGGAATATCGATATAAAAAACTGAGATATTCCGCTGTCTACAGACTTCTTTCCTCCAATTCCATCTATACCGCTCAGCAAACTAAAATTTCAGTTTCATTATTTTGTTGTTGTAAATAATATCTTTTTCAATGACTTCATCACTCAAAAAATATCGATTTTACAAATGCCTTATAATTAATTATTGGTAGTTTAACATACTCTGATTTTGGAGTATGCAAAGTGCTTTTCCTGCAATTCTTATTGCTTAACCATTCGTTTGTGATAATATTTAAATGATTTCTTATATATCTATGAACCTGCTTTATATGGTTCGATATTTTACCTTTAAAGTGTCGGTAAAAATTTACTAGTATTGTGAAAAAACATCCTGCTTTTTATTTTTGTTTTCACTTTTCCTTGTACCTTTGACGCAAATACTTGAATCTTATTAATCGAAAATATGATAAACACTGAATTATTCAAAGAAGTATCCCCCTTGTCATCCAAGGATTGTTTCATTTTGATAGAGCGCCAGAAAACGAACTTTAATTTTCCTATCCATATACATCCCGAGTGTGAACTGAATTTCATTGAGAACGCCAAAGGAGCACAACGCATTGTGGGTGACTCTATTGAGGAGATAGACGAAGAGGAATTGGTATTGGTGACCAATCCCCACTTGGAGCACGCTTGGAAAGACTATCGCAATGTATCGAAAAACATCCATGAAATTACCATCCAGTTTCATCCCGACTTGTTGACCGACACTTTCCTCAATAAGAACCAAATGATTAGCATACGACAACTTTTCCGCCATGCCGAAAGGGGTGTCGCATTCAGCCGGGAATCCATAGCTAAGGTGCGCCCGTTGCTGAAAACCCTTACCTGCGAGAACGACAGCTTTTATTCCCTGATTAAGTTGCTCATCATTCTGCATGAGTTATCGATAGACAAAGGTATGCGTGAATTATCTACCGGACAGTTTGCCGCAAATGTCATGCATCAGCATTCTTCCGACGAGAGCTTGGGTAGGGTGATGGATTACCTCAGCCGGCATTATTCCGAAGTCATCCGCCTATCGGAAGTGGCGGAAATGGTAAATATGAGCGAATCCTCGTTCTGCCGTTTCTTTAAGCAACATACTTCCAAGAGTTTTATTGACTTCCTTACAGATATCCGTTTGGGGGCTGCTTCACGAGCCTTGATAGACTCTTCTTTGTCGATAGCTGAAATTGGATATGACTGTGGATTCAATAATTTATCCAATTTCAACCGCATCTTTAAAAAGAAAAAGGGAGTCACGCCAAGTGAGTTTCGGGACAACTACCGTAAAAATAAAACGATTATTTAAATGGTTCTGCAGGACTATTTAGATAAATCTCTTTAATGTCTACAGCATCAAAAGGAAGTGGACTCTTCGATAGTTCAGGAATGTTGTAGGACTTGAATGTATGGAAATAATGTGCCGGGTCCTGTTGCGGCAAGACAAATGGCTTGTAAATCTTTCCTTCCTTATCTATATAGGCAAAATAAGGCTTGCCATATTGTCCGTCTCCCCGTTTGCTGGCGAAGACAAACCAATGACTGTTTGACGACCAGCTGTGATAAGTGTCCGAGCGATCCGAGTTTGCAGCACTGCACTCATGGATGGTCTCTGTAGACAGATTCAGTATGTATAGGTCTGTTTCCCGATGCCAGATGGGAAAGGTTCCATAGTCGGCTATGGTGAACAGCAGGTATTTACCATCGGGAGACGCTTTGGGAAAACAGACGGAGCCTTGTTGTTCGCGTGCATTCCATAAGGTGTCTGCCTGTTTCCCCCAAGAACCGTTTTCCTGATCAAAACCGATGCGGCAAAGCGAATAGCGTAACTGGCAGATACTGTCCGGCAACGTGGTTTGTGGAGCCGAGCAATAATAAATATGTTTTCCGTCTGCCGAGAAAGTAGGGAAAGTTTCCAATACTTTTTTATCCCGGGTAAGCGGAGAAAGAATCATCCGATTCTGTTCAAAGTCGGCAATTGCCAAATCGGATTCGGTATCATAGACTTCCAGACGTTTGCTGCCTTGGGCATGAAAAGCAGGTATGATGATATTAGACGAGAACACTGCATAACGTCCGGACGGATGGAAGTCTCCATAAACCGCCGCTGAAATCATGGAATCATTTTTGAGGCTGAGCTTACGTAACTTTCCATCGCGGTTGAGGATGGTTCCTCCGTTTTTCCCACGCAGATGAAACATGGAAAGCCGACCGCTTTGCTTTCCGTAAGTATGACAATTCATACAATTACCACCTGTCAGTTTATTGTCCGCTATGACCTTTTCGCTGAAATCTTCCAAACTCCTTTCACATAGTTGCAGGTTATTCCAGACTTCATATCCCGGCTCTATGAGGCGGTAGCTCAGATAGCCGTCTATTGCCTCGGCAGCTACCTGCCATTGAAAGGAGGGATATTCCAGCCATTTGCCCTTCATCAAGGCCGTTACACGTACTTGCACCGATTTCCCTTTTTGTTGCAGCAACAGTTTCTTCCATTTGCCGATGGGAAAACGGGCTTTGTCTTTACCCGATATCCGCAGACTGTCCGTATCTCCGTAGGCAGTGACCTGCAATCCTTCAGCTCCTTCTATCATAAAATTCATAGGAGCTATATTATAAGGTATAGTAATGTCGGTATAGTCGGGATAGATGGGAGCACATTCTTTTACGCGCGTCACATTCTCGGGAATGGGAGTACATGCCGCCAGTCCCGCCAGCCAAAATATGAAAAACAACTGCATCTTATTCATGATCAACATTATTGAAATTGTGCAAACTGATAATAGTACCAATACGTTCTTCCGAATCTGCTTTCCAGTGCAGATGAATTGCCTTGTGTATGCAACCGGTTGTATTCATTAAAATCCTGTACGATGACAGGGTTTATGCCTGTGGATTTGATTTCACTACCGGTTGCCCGCTTTTGATAAAGATGAATCAATAAAGCTTCTGCGTACAGACGGTTAGGTGCTCCGGTATGGTATCGCTTATAATCTTTCAGAAAAGCGGAGAGATCCTTCATCAGCAAATCGAAACAAAGTAAATAATCCCGTGCCATTTGGTTGGCGGGATTGGCTTCCATCAACAGGTGAAGCGATTTTACGACATCAGTAGACGAAAGTCTCAGGGTATCTTTTTGGGGCAGGTACGAGCGTTTGTACTTCAGCCATTCCTTCACTTCCGGACTTTCCTTCCCCGGTGTGCGTTTTTTCGCCCATTCCTTGTAAAAGAGTGTGTTCGAGAGGATACGCAGATATTTTCGTGCCGCTTCGTTATCTCCGTTTATCAAATTGATTTCCGCCAGTCGCTGTACCATGCGTACACTCTTGTTCTGAGGAGAAAATATCATGCTTAAGAGGGAAGCGTGTTCTGCCATGGTCATATCGCCCAAGCGAAACCAGACCTCTCCAGACAATTGGGTGGAAAGATATGTCGATTTTTCGTTCACAGGCATGAACAGACCCAATCCTGCCGGTTGGTAATAATCCATAAGCTTTTCCGGAAGCTTGTTTTGCATGGCATTGGCCAGATTATAGCACACGGATATGGCATTTCCCGGAACACCGTCGTGTACCAATTCATTTATCTTGTCCCAATTCTCAAAATAGTCTTCGGTATTCAGACCTAATATGCGCTCGTTCTCAAAATCAGGTGTTCCATACCAAAGCGTAGCCGGGAAAGAGTATGCTTGCGAAGGAATGACCAGATATTTGCGGGCAGCTAAGGGAGGCAGTGCCAAAGCGACCGGTATCATTCCGTAAATAACCACATAATTCTGTTTCCGCTTCAAGGCGGAAAGGATAGTAAGTAATGTGAAAGCAAACATACCATAACCGAACAGGCTATAGCATAACATGGTTCCGCAAATGCTTCCGATAAAGAAATCCCATTTTCCTTTTAATTTGTCTGTCAGCAAAAACAGGGACAAAGCACCGATGAGTGAAAGGGTCGCCGAAAATGGATACTGAATTTGGCAGAAGCGCAGGCTTTCCCAAATAAAAACCACTATTGAAATACCTATGGCTATCCATCGGTTGGTCCATTTACGGCAAGTGAAATAAGTCAATGTCCCTAATGCCGCCATAGTTAAGGCAACGACAGCTGCCCCCATATTGATATTATGGAAGAATTGAGTCAAAAAGTCACCACCCAAACATGATAAGGGGGCGGGATGATTGAAATAATCGATAAATTGATCGACTGTATAAGTGAACAATAGCATTTGCTCTCGGTGAAGAAGATGATAAGGATAGGCGAAGCGGAAAAACAGAAAACAAGCTACTCCACTTATCGTCATACTTAAAAATAGATATCGGGTATCATGCTGCATAATTCTTTGTCTTTTCATTCTTTTTAGCAAGTTACATTCACTTTTCCCTTGTCTCTGCAAAAGTAGAGAAAAACGAAAAAGTCAATTAATATTATATTATCAACTTTTGATACTATTCACTCAATCTGTCATTCCCATCTTGATATTCCATTTTAATTACGTTATTTGCATTTATACCAAAAGAGTTTCTAACCATAAAGTTGAAAAGATACGATGCGTTCCTTGTATTATGTCCGTTTGGATATCTCTTTTCTCTCTACCAGCGATGGAGTGAAAGGAGTCTATACACACGCTTATAAAATGAACCTTATTTTACGTTATCTATCATGTCACAGCATATTTTGTGGATGAAAAATATGGTTTTCTCTGTTGCCAATCGGTCACCTCTTGAATAACTGGATGTTTTTTACCATTGATAAGATTTCATTATATAATGCTTGAATTGTATTTGTAGGTTGATAAAAGAAACGGGATATTTGCAATGTGAAAAATTAACCTTAAAATCAAATTTATGACAAAAACGATGAAATCTTTATTTCTATTGATTATTCTTTCGTTGGCGTTTGTTGGCTGTACAAGCCATAATATGACAGAGTGGAACAGGAGTATCCTTTGTATAATTTCTTGTTTTCTACTCATACGAAGCAAAATAGAAATTAATATAGTGCCTTTAACCTATAGATGATTCATTCTTAACGGTTTTGATTCAATATGTTTTCAAACCGACAGACAAAGAGTGTTATTTTAATCAAATTCTAATACATATTTTATGAAACAAATTACATTAACTCTAATGCTGTGCATATTTAGTATATGCACATATGCACAACAAATCACCGTTAGTGGAACAGTGACGGATGCGGAAAATAATCCGTTGATTGGTGCTGCTGTTTTAGTTCTTGGAACTACCGATGGTGTTATTACCGATCTTGATGGTAAATATACCATTAAAGTAAATTCCGGTCAGTCTTTGAAATTCTCTTATGTAGGTTATCAGGAGCAAACTGTTAAGGTTGATGGCCGCAGTGTGATTAATGTGAAATTGTCGGAAGGTGAATTGTTGGACGAGGTGGTGGTTATCGGTTACGGTACAGTGAAGAAAAGCCATTTGACAGGTGCGGTCGCTTCTGTTTCCGGTAAAGAGTTACAGGCAAATGTTGCACGTAGTGCTTCAGCTGCTTTGCAAGGAAGAGTTGCCGGTGTTACTGTGTCGGCTGCCAACGGTCAGCCGGGGGAAGGCTTGAATATTAATGTCCGTGGTATCAGTTCATTGAGCGCCACCAGTCCGCTTTATGTGATTGACGGTGTGTATGGCGATATCAATATGGTTGATCCCGCTGACATTCAGTCTATTGAAGTGTTGAAAGATGCTTCGGCTGCTGCTATTTATGGTTCTCGTGCTGCTAATGGTGTTGTATTGGTCACTACTAAAGGCGGTCGTTTGGAAACTCCTGCCCGTGTGACAGTGGATGCCTATACAGGCGTTCAGATGGTTGCCAAATACATTGATGTAATGGATGGTAATCAGCTTCGCGATTTGGCAAAGGCTACCGGTTATAGTTCGGCAGAAGGGTTGCTGAATTGGAATGGAGGTGCAGGAACAGACTGGCAGAAAGAACTTTATAACTCGGCTATGGTGAGCAAGGTTAGCTTGAATGTATCTGGAGGAAACAAGACTTCGACCTATAATCTGTCGGGAAGCTATCTTAACCAGGATGGTATTGTAAATACTACCGGTTATGAGGCATGGAATATTCGTTCTAAGAATACTTTTTCTTTTTTCAATAATCATTTGCGTATGGGGACTACGTTGATGATGAAATTCTATAAAAAGAAGTACGAAGATGTTTCATATACTGCCGCTCTGACAGCTGTGCCTATGTGGAATGTATATGGTGAAGATGGCACTTGGGGTGTCGCTCCGGAATGGACCAGAGGAGATAATCCTGTGGGTTGGACAGAAGCCTATGATTACCAAAGACATGGGATAGACATTTTATTGAATGGCTATGCCGAAGTGGATTTGTTCTTGAAAGGATTGAAATATAAATTCAATGTAGGTATAAATAAATATACAAGACGTAATTATGCCTATAGTTCTCCTTATTATTTCAGTTCTACTTCACAAAAGAATGAAGCGGAATTGTCGGAAAGTACAGACTGGGAGAACGATTGGTTGATTGAAAATACAATCAATTATGATAATACGTTTGGCAATCATACGGTTTCTGCTTTGGTGGGTTATTCTGCCCAGCGTAACAATGCGCGTGGTTTTGGTGCAGGACGTAAGGGTTTCCCGGAAGGTTTCTCTGTGATTGACGCCGGTTCGGTTTCTTCACAAAATACATCGGGTAGCGCTTGGGCCAATACAATGATTTCTATGTTTGGGCGTGTGATGTATTCGTATGCCGATCGTTATATGCTGTCTGCTTCTATTCGTCGGGACGGTTCTTCCAAATTTGCAGATGGAAACCGCTGGGGCACATTCCCGTCTGTATCTTTGGGTTGGAATGTGATGAATGAAGATTTCTTTGAAAATATCAAGGAAACCATGAATGAATTGAAAATTCGTGCCAGTTATGGTGTACTGGGTAATTTGAGCGGTATTGGCAATTATGCTACCCAGTCTGTTGTTTATAAAGGTATGAATAACATAATGGGTACAGAACTTTGGGAAGGTGCCATTACCGGTAAGGAATGGACTTCACCCATGAATGTGACTTGGGAAAAGACGAAGACTTTGAACTTGGGTTTGGATTTTGCTTTCTTGAACAATAAGTTCAGTGTCAGTGCTGATTATTTTATTCAGAAAACAGAAGATATGTTGTTGTCTATGCCGCAGTCTTTGAGTTTTGGTTTGAGTGGAAATCCTACAGTAAATGCAGGTACAGTAGAAAACAAAGGATTTGAAATTTCATTGAATCACCGTAATAATGTAGGCGATTTGTATTATCATGTAGGTGTCAATGCTACCTTCATCAAGAATAAACTGACGGAAGTAAACGGAAGTCGTGATGAATGGCAGGGATTCAATCCTCATGCCAAAGGAACGATCACTTATGCCAAGACCGGTCATTCCATAGGTTATTTCAATTTGATAAAGACGGATGGTGTATTCCAAAGCCAACAAGAAATTGATGCGTATGTGGATAAGAATGGTAATAAGATCCAGCCTAATGCACAACCGGGTGACTTGCGTTTCGTGGATTATAACGAAGATGGTAAGATTGACAATAATGACCGTCAGGATGTAGGCTCTGCTTTCCCGAAAGTTAACTTGGGTGTAAGTCTGGGTGCTGAATGGAAAGGTTTGGATTTGAATATGTTCTTTGACGGAAACTTTGGCAACAAGATTTACAATGCCCAGTATTATACTACGGTTTATAATGAATCAACAGGAAACCAGTATGCAGAACGCATGAACAGCTGGACTGAAAACAATCATTCTGACATTCCTCGCTGTTTGTTTGGTACTAGCGACCCTAATGGTACAAACTGGGGCTATACAGACCGTTGGTTGGAAAATGGTTCATTCTTGCGCTTGAAGACTTTGGAATTAGGTTATACGTTGCCTAAAGTATGGGTATCCAAAGCCGGTTTGCAGAATGTGCGTGTTTATACGGCTATGGAAAACCTTTTCACTATAACCGATTATAAAGGATATACTCCTGACTTGGGTATGGTAGATGCCGATGGTGCCGGTACATCAGGTGGTTCGGGTGTAATGACCCGTGGTTGTGATGACGGTCGTTATCCGATGGCACGTACTATCACCTTTGGTTTACAAGTAAATTTCTAATTAGGAATAAGTAATATTTGCAGAATATGAAAAAGAATTTTATAAAATACATAGCTGCATTGGCTGTAGCTCCAATGTTGTTGTCTTCTTGTAGTGATGATTTTCTGAATGAGATTGACCCTAACCGTCAGACTCCGACCACTTTCTGGACATCCGAGGATAATGTGATGAAAGGCTTGTCCGCAGTTTATAATCCTTTCCGCCGTATGACCAGTGGATATTATGGCGGGTTGGAAGGTATCATGCATCTTCAGATGCGCGGTGATGACCTTTACCCCACTCGCGGAGAAGAACCTTATATTTGGGAATATTTGTCGTTTGTCAACACAACGAATACAAAGGATTTGAGCTGGGGAAACATCTATGAAGGCATTCAGATGGCAAACGAATTCATATATCGTGCGGCTACGGTTGATATGGACGAAACCAAACGTGAGCAAATGATAGGTGAGGCTTATTTCTTACGTGGATTCTGGTACTTCCGTTTGCGTACTGATTATCGTGATGCGGTTATCCGTACTCTCCCGCAGGATGCAGATCCGGAAACTCATGGACTGTCTAGCGGTGATGAAGTGCTGGAACAGGCTATTTCAGACTTTAAGGAAGCCAAGTCTCGTTTGCCTAAACTTCGTTCAAGCGATGAGAACGGTCGTGTAACTCAAGGTGCGGCTATTGCCATGTTGGGTAAAGCTTATATCTGGAAAGGGGATTATCAGGCCGCAAAGAATGAGTTTGAAATTATAATGAATGGTTATGGTTACGATTTGACTCAAAAGTATGAGGATAACTTCCGTGACGATACGGAATTTAATGCTGAATCTATTTGGGAAATCAATTATGATGCCAAAGGTAATTCGGGTGACGCTTGGGGCAATGGCACTAGTGACGACTCGTTTATGGGAAACAACCTTGCTCATTATTTTGGTCCGACACTGAAAGGTGAGAATATTGGCGGTGGTTGGTATAAGATGCAACCTTCTCCCTATTTGATAAAAGAATTCATTTCCGAACAGCGTCCGGAAGGCTCTGATTCCAAATGGGATAAGCGTTTATACACTACGTGCTTCTTTAAATACTCTGATTTCGGTGATGTGAAACCGGATGAAAAATTCTATGGTGGTAAAGTGGAATTTGATGATATGTTTAAATGGACGGTACTGCCCGAAGGCGACGGCAAATATGGTATTGCCAAGCAAGGATATGCTCCTGCTTATCCGGTTATCGAGGGTGTTCAAGGGCGTTTCATGATGAAGAAGTTTGCAGCTTGGTGGGTTCCCACAGGATGTACGATGTATTCTAACGATGCCGGACGTATCAACAATTTACGTATTATGCGTTTTGCAGAAGTTTTGTTGCTTCACGCTGAGGCTTGTCTGGAAACCAATGATGAAAGCGGAGCAATGAAAGATATTAACCGGATTCGTGTACGTGCCGGTTTGCCGGAGAAAACCTTGAGTGGAAAAGATGCTATAATGACAGAACTCCAGAAACAGAAATTGCTGGAATTTGCCGGAGAGAATATACGTTGGGATGATATGGTTCGTTGGTACGGAAATGATCCTGCTAAGTTGAAAGCTATCATGCACGAACGCAAGACCGATTCTCAACATTATGAATTGCTTTACGAAGAAAATGAAAGTGGTGAAAAGGAATTGGTAGGATATAAACCGACAGACCGCATTTCGGATACACAAGGATTTGACCATTTTGAAGCTAAATTCTTGTACTTCCCGATACCTCAGGCAGAGGTGGACGCTAATTTGAATTTGGAGCAAAAGCCGGAATGGAGATGATTGCATTGAACTGATAATTAAAAAGTATGAGAGGGAGGGGGATCTCTCCCTCTATAAAAACAATGAAGCCAAATGAAAAGGAAAGGATATTATTTATGCTCTTTGTTGGTTATGATATTTGTATTTTTGTCATGTCGTGATGAAGAACAGGATTGTACCCAAGCTATGCAGGATATACAAAACCAGTTGAAGGAAAATGATTTATTGAAATCTGTTTCTCAGGAACGTGAACAATGTGTTTTGTTATTTGAGTCCAATAAGGTAATTTTTCCGCAAGAGTTAATCCAAAATGTAGATGTGGATGCGGAAAACTGGAAAACGACTTTGACATTTGTCAATGGAAGCACTTATGTTATACCTACCTTAGGCACTTCGATTGACAACTTGATATTGAGTTCTACAGTCAATCCTTCCGGTTGCAATCCATTATCGGCCAGTGTAGTTGTAAAATTACCTGTATTGGGACGCATTAAACTGATTGTACACAGCAAACCGGGAAAGCATACACCTGACGTGGAATATGCATTTAAGAGTGTGGAATTAAAACAGAATATCCCGGTATTGGGACTTTATCCCAATTATAATAATCAGGTCACTTTAATTTATACAGATTTGCAAGGAAATGAACGTGCCCGGTCCGATCTAAAGCTTCAGACAAAAACATTGGAAAGCAGAAGACTGCCCAAGGAAATCAGAGTGGTAAAGGCTCAATATGACCGTATGGAGCCAGGCATGAATTTAGTTAACTCTCCCGGACAGGATGAAACAGACACTTCTATCCCTTATATGGTAGATGCTGACGGAGAAATCCGTTGGATTCTTGATTGGGAGAAGTCGGATGAACATCGATATATCGGAATCGGGTGCGGACTGATTCGGATGCAGAACGGACATTATATGACCGGTGACGGAAACCATCATCGGATGGTGGAAGTGGATATGATGGGAAATACAATTCATAATTGGGACATGCTAGAAAGGGGATATACTATGCATCATGCCATATCTCAAGATAAACAAGGCAATATATTAGCTACGGTGAGCAAAACTTCCGCTAAAATAGCCAATGGAAAGGATGTACGGATAAACGATTTCATTATTAGAATGGATCCCGAAAAAGGGGAAATATTGCAAGAATGGGATTTGGTGCACATGCTGGATTCGGCACGGTATGGTATGACCGATTATAATCTTACCGCTGATCCTTATGCGCAAAATGCCAGTAATTGGGCGCATAATAATGGTATAGTGGAATGGGGAAATGATTATTTGGCTACAGCTCGCTATCAAGGAATATTCAAATTTAATAAAGCCGGAGGCATTGAGTGGATTATATCACCTCATGGGTATTGGAGAGATAGATATTTGAAATTATTATTAAATCCTCTTCATGCCGACGGAACTCCCATTACTGATCCTGATGTGATAGCCGGAACGAAGAATTGTGATGATTTTGAATGGCCTTGGGGGTGCCATACTGCTGTTCCGTTGCCTAATGGACATATCTTTTATTTCAATAATGGCTATGGACGAAATTTCAAGCTTGATTTTACGGATAGAAAAAATGTTTATACTTGTGGAATAGAGTACGAAGTGGATGAAGTAAACCGTACGGTTCGTCAAGTTTGGCAATATGGAAAAGAACGGGGTACCGCATATTTTACTCCGGCCCGTTCCGGGGTGCAATATTTGGAACAAACGGGTAACAGATTAATTTGTCCGGGAATGAGCAATGTGCTTAGCAATGGCAATCGTGGTGCACGCGTGACAGAAGTAGATCCCGAGACACAGGAGATTGTATTTGAGTTGGAACTGGAAGATGCAATTTATCAGCGAGTTTATCGTATGTCTCTCTATCCTGACAATCAATAAATGCATTTTTACTATAAAAGATTAATTGAGAATAATAAATAAAAGGTAATATTGCGCCAGCGGCATAACGACACGACACCGGCACAACCTTTCGTCCGTCTTGGCGAGAGTCAGAATAGTGCGCACCCGAATCTGACGGACTGGAGACGCTTGCCGGACTTAAAGGCAGACAACCAACAGCGGAACGTGGTGCTTCCTCTCAAGTTTGCTAACGGGAAGTATGCCTTCTATACCCTCAGCAAACTAAAATTTCAGTTTCATTGTTTTGTTGTTGTAAATAATATCTTTTTCAATAACAGACACGTGTCCCGATTCCAAAGGAGTAAAAATCTGAATCTTGAACTTTCTATTCTCTAATTTAGGCGGCATTTTACCGATAGGAGCAAATAGAGTAAACGTTTGATGTTTGTTATCCCATTTCATTTGAATCGCTGAATAACCTCCTCTCTCATAGGCATAAGTTTCATTATCGTCTTCATAAAATAAAAACTCTGCATCTTTACCTGCATAAACTGATAACATAATTTCAGAGCCATCGTCTTGAGCAACATATTGAACCACTTTATTACGTGGAACAATGGAACCGGCTTTTACAAATATTGGCAGCTTTTCCAAGGGAGCATCATATTTTATTTCTTGTCCTCCCTCGTAGCATCTATTGGAGTGCAAGTCAAACCAATAGGTACCGGAATGTTGTGGTAAGTAAATCAATTCTAATGTATTAACATCCGAAATAGCCCCCTCCCGATTATAATACATTGGTCTGGTTATTGGATGAATCATTAATGCATCCCCAAACATATAACTGCTCCCGTCATCAAACGTTTTCCGGTCATCAGAAAAATCCACTACTGTACCACGCATCATTGCCGAACCTTTTGACGTAACCTTCCAAGCTTCTGAATATATATACGACAAGAGTGAATAACGAAGATGAATCATCTCAACTTGAATGTCATAAAATAGGCTGCCGGGCTCGCCAAAATGCCAAATCTCACGTGGCACTTCCGTTCCATGAGCCCGGAATATCGGAGAAAGAGCTCCGTACTGAAACCACCTTGTGTATAATTCCAAATAAGCAGAATCTTTAAGCCCCTTTGCATACCCTCCATCGCAAGAAGATATGTTTCTATGGATTTCTGTACCTATCTCTCCGGTTCCTTCACCTGAATTTTCCCTACTTCGCACTCTAAAGCCACCGATATCGGTAGTCCAATAAGGAATGCCGGTCATACAAATATTAAGACCGGCTACAAGTTGCTTTTTTAATACATCCCAAGAAGCATAGATATCTCCCGACCATATAGAAGTGCCAAATCGCTGCTGCCCTGCAAAAGCAGAACGAGTCAAGACAGATGCGCGATTATCACTCTGCTTCCTTAAGTTTTCATACATCATTTTAGTTAATACATACGAATAAGTATTGAGATAACGAGCAGCAGATCCGATAAAAGTCTTACCGGCTTTTTTACTCCACTGAGTCTGCTTTTCAGGATATAGCCCGTCTTTATAAGCCGGTTCTGTCGCATCCAACCACCAAGAATCCACACCTTTGGTATAAAGTCCCTGATACAAATGGTTCCAAAAGATTTTTTGAGCTGTGGGAGCATATATATCCGCTACCTTATAACCTGCCCATGTGGGCACATCATACAGCACATTGGCTGAATCCATCTCTTGATATATTTTCGTGGATTTTCCAAAACCGGGCCAAACAGACAATGTTAACTTAACATGATACTTCTTATGCAAATCTTCAATAACCTTTTGGGGATTAGGATGAGTGACCGGGTTAAAAACCATGCCATTCCACGAATCGAGGTTTTCTCCCCAATATTGCCAGTCTTGAACAATATTGTCTAATGGAATATTTCTCATTCGGTAAGTTCTCACCACATCTTGAAGCTCATCAAATGTCTTGTAGCGTTCCTTTGACATCCAAAATCCAAAAGCCGATTTGGGAAGCATTGGCGAATTCCCTGTCAATTCGCAATATCCCGACATAGCATCCTTCATATCTTTCCCCACTACCAAATAATAATTTACTCCATCTCCTATCTCAGAAGTAAAAGTAGCTCCATCAGGAGTATCTTCAAAGGTGGAGCAAGAATAATTATCCCAAAACAACACATAATTTGAAGTGGATACAATAACCGGATTTGCTATTTCACGATTGGCGTGCACCAACAATTCCTTATGCCCCCTATAATTATAAACTCCATCTTGATACTGCCCCAAACCATAAATAGCTTCATCGGGCTTTAAAATAAAGGTTTGGCTCACAGTATATGCTTTTTCCCCTAAGTCATCGACTTCAGAAAAATGATTACCACCTTCTACGAGAATCGTGTCACTGTTTTGAACATCAGTAAAAAGAACCCTATCCTGCAAAATATCATAGGTTGCTTCTACCTTTGCCGATTTTAAGATAATCTTATTTTGCAATGAACGACATTTTATATCCTGTGCTGCAAAAGCTTTATCATTTACAATAAGAGAAGGCTTCTGTTCTTGTCCTGCAGGATAAGTTCGGACATGTATGATATTATCCTTTAAAAAAGATATCTCAATTTGTTTTTCTTCAAGAGAAATAGTAACCCCATTTTCGTTCTTTTGTACAGAAGAAAGGGAATATTTTTGCCCATAAGAACTGAGTGAAACAATGAAAAACAGAAAAAGTATTATTCTATTCATAATTAATCATAACTGTACAACATAAAAAATTGTTTGAAATGATACTTTCCGGAACAATAATAAGTTTACAAATATCTGTATATCAAACATTCCGCTTATTCCAGTGCTACAAAAAATCTAATAAAGGAATACCCGATATGTCGACAAAGACAACCATAAAATTTGTATCTTTAATTCGATTCCTAAATACAAAGATAGAGATTTTTTGTTATAGTTACTTTTTTTGTATAAAATAAAAATGAACCACCAATAATTGAACTTGACGATATTTATAATAAAGATGGATTTTTGATTAAAATGTTTGGAACAAAATCTAAATCATGGGAATATGAGAATGAGATAAGGTTAATATATTCAACTTCAAAACGGAAAGGATATAATCCTTTTGCATTAAAATCGATTTATTTTGGTTTAAATATGGATGAAATGCATCAAATACAAATAATAGAAGGATTAACAAATAGAGATATAAGATTCTATAAAATGTAAAGAAAAGCAGAATCATATAAGCTTATTTCTATATTGATTCATGAAAATAAACGTATCATTAAGAATAAATTGGTACTATCTCAATATGAAATATTAAAAGAAAGCTACAATCATGCCATTGAAAATTTTCATGTATTATATAAAGGTGAAAGTATGAATAAAGAAGCATTGCATAATTTTGTCTTGAAGTTCAGAAAAGAATACACTACAAAAAATACTAATATTTATGTCTATAATAAAAGTGACATAGCTAATTTAATTGATAAATATCCATTAAATGACAAAGAAGCAGAGCTATTGCTGAATCATGGTTCACTAATCCGACAGAAGTCTATGTTAATCTATCTTGAATCAGTGTAAGCATCCGATAAAGTACACATTGTATTTTTCATAAATAGAAAACCCGATATTAACTTTTGATTAAAATTGATATCGAGTCTTTTATTCTTCACCATAAATATTTAGGGATATTCCTAAAATAACGTGAATTCGATATGAGTGATACTGAGATTATGGTTATTCGGTGGTTTCCGCTGTTTCAAGCATTACTACAAAGAATATGTCTGTAAACATCTGAAACACCTTTTTCCGCGTCAGGTTTCTTATAACCGTATTCATCAAAAAAGTACTGCCGGGAACCTGTACCGGCATCAGTTTTGTCGACTCTACTTCTTCACGTGTTTGTCGTAACCAAAAAATCCTTATTCATAAAACATTTGAGGAACTTACCGAGCGTGGAAAATATTCAATGGGATGGTTCTTCGGATTCAAGTTGCATCTGATAATCAATGACAAGGGTGAGATTCTCAATTTTATGTTCACGCCTGAAAACGTGGATGACCGGGAACCATTGAAGCAAGGTAAGTTTCTGGAGAACAGCAAAGGAAAACCATGTGCAGACAAAGGATATACTGGTCAGACTCTGTTTGAGAACCTTTTCCTTAATGGTGTACAGCTTGTCACTAAAGTTGAAAACAATATGAAGAATTCACTGATGAGTATTGCCGACAAAATTTTGCTCAAAAAAAGAGCCTTGATCGAAACGGACAATGACGGACAACTTGCTATTTTTTAATTTTATATCGAATTCACATTAAATAATGTTCTATGAAAAAGGTAGAAGATTGGGAGAGTTGAACGAAAAAAATCAAGAGAAAAGTCCACGTAAAGTAAAACTTTTTTCTTAATTTAGAAGAAAGAGGGACATTCACTGAATATCACAAATTATGAACTAGGAACTTCAAGGAAAGAAACTTCTAATCATTCAATCAGATTTTATAAGTCCTTTCCTATGCTAGAAACAATTGGAAGAATATCGTTATGGTAACGGAGTATGGAAGAAATTTAACCTAATCTTACCTAATGGATTTAAGTTATAAAAATGAATAAAACCAGAGAAGAAAATCATAATTCCTCTCCAACTGTTTTCGTTAACTGATACAAAAACATCAAGTACACACATCACAACTCCAGCCCGACAACAAATATCCATTTTCCTATTTTTAATTTCTCAGACACTGCCAAATCAATAGCCGCCTCATTATTTTTCGTCTTGTCAGTCAAACCAACACATAAAGTATACTTTCCTCGTAATTTTGCCGGAATATCAAACTGACTCAGATAATTGTATGACATCCCCTTCAGCCATTCGGAAGGTTCTGCTTCCGGTTCTGTATGCAAGAATACAATCTCCTGTCTTTCATTCATCAAAACAAAGCTAACCTGATACTTATAATTCCAATTAGGATGATTATTAGGCAATACACCCACACCATAGTTTTTCCATGAATGAAACAAAGTCAATGTTCTGTTATTCTGTTCTACTTTGATATAATCCGGATAGAAACGATAACCACCCAAAGTTATAAAACGCTGAACTTGATCCGGTAATTCTTCTATCCAAAACTTACACTGTAAAGGCACACGCAAATCCAACGTGTTGCAATGATTGTCTAAAGCATCAGTCACAGAAACAATAAAAGCCTCTTTGAAATCGTTCATGGCAAAACGTTTGTCTCCTTGGAAATGCTTGTACTTTGAATTGTCACCATTTTGTGCGTTAAACCACCAGCATCCCTCACCAATAAGAGCTCTTTTCGGGAAAAGCTCGTCATGCACCATCGCACGTTCTTCATTAGAAAACCAAAAACTGCCTATACCATCCCTACGGGGAAGAAACCCCAACTTATCATATACAAGCGGCTTGGAGAATCTATAGTCACTCTGCGAAAGATTCATCACTGTAAGCACTTTTTTAAAATGCCTTGCATACGATCCGGTTACCTGTCGGATGACAGTTTCCAAATTCTCCTTCTTTTCGAGTGCTAAACCATGTCCTTCTCCCCATCTTCCCAATCCATACGCATCAATATAATCCACCTCATCCGGATTGTCATATTCTTTTGCGAAAGCTTCTACAAACTTATCTAGCTTTTCAAGAAATACCGGATTGTCATAATAAGGCTGAGTTTTGCCTTCATCATCTATTGGGCTTTCTGTAGCTCCGGCTTCGTATACATAGGATGGTACCCCATCTACGCCATGAAAAAACGCCCTAAATGCCAGTTTAAGTCCTTTGTCTTTAGCTTTTTGTATATACCATTTATACTGTTCATTATAAATCCATGCATATTTACCTTCTTCAGGTTCCAGATCTTTCCATAGCATTCTGATATATAATATATTGGCATAATCAGCAGCCTTGCATTCTTCCATCTGCTCCCAAAAAACTTCGGGGGTATAGATGTTGCTTTTATTATGGCGTGTTCCCTGAAAAGACCAACCTTCTTCGTACATCATCCATCCCATGGCAGGATTTTTTAGTACAGTGGTCAAATTCGGGGTATAATTTACCCATTTGTTTACTTGGGCTTGAAGTGAAGCAAATCCCAATAAGTACATACAGCACAAGAGAATTGCAGCCAAGCGTAAAACAGAAATGCTTTTCATATGATCAATAATTATCCAATTTGCCAAAAAATATATATCCTTATAGGAAAATCATTACCGGAGATTTCCCCATAAAGAAGATTAGTGTAAAGATAAGTTCTAATTTCTCTTTTCTTTAAGAAGTCAGGTAAAAGAACTTAGCTTCCGTATCTTATTAAAGATAATTTTAAGTTTTCGGTGCAAATATACAATTATTATCATAAAGCAGATATGTTTGATAAACTTTTTATAAAAGGCTTCACCATTTACGTAAATAATAAGAATCGGATATAGCCAACAAATTAAATGAAGCATCCATCTGACATTAATGTACACCGTCCAGATCAAGCATATCCAATCTGGAAAACAAATGGTAATATGCTATTGCTGATCTTTTATTTATAGTAAAAACAGACAGCAGAATACCCGGATTATTCCGTTTTTTTGTCCTTCATACAGTGCCAATGAAGAAGTCTGCGTTTTTCCCCATATGGAAATACCTGAAGTATGTTCAAATGGAGCACCCCCACAATAGCAAGCAAATTTCCTCGGGTTGTCAAATCTTTGAAAATTGTCAGTAGTACACAGTAATACAATGGCATTGATTATTCCTATCCCTTTTATATTTCTCAATAGCAAGTAGTTTGTGTAAAGAGAACTACTGGCGGCTATCAATTACTCCATAGCCTCTTCCACCTCCAGAACCTTTTCTTTGATTGAATTGAGCTACTCTTCCAAAAAAGAAATAGATTCTGTCACATCAGCTAACTTTGCCATCTGGGAGAATGTTTCCAATAACTTTATGCTTGATACTTTTGCTTGACCAAATTCTCACACATAATAATCCATCTTCTCAATCTCACCAAGTCTTTGTCCGGCAATTTGTATAGTTCCAATTTTCGGCACAGAACAAGACTTCGGATAAAGAGAGCTGATAATCTGCTATCCAAGCTAACAAGGATTGAATTCCTCCCGGAGTGTTATCAAAAGACTTGTTTCACAAGTCTTTTTCGTCCGCAGACATTAATGATGCATCGAAAGTTTTTTTCCATACATCAAGACTAACAAAATGAGAATAATTCATAACTTTGCATTTACAGTATTAAACATGAAAGAGAAACAACTAATACATTTATTAGATCGTGAGCCTACAGTTCTAACCGGATAGGTTCTCCGATTAAGAGAGTTACAGTCTGATTCAACCTATAGTTATTTAAGACTAGTGTCAAAGTTAGTTCACTGCAACTCTTCCTTTCAAATATACACTTATATTTTTATTGGGATATTTAATACTGCAAATGTAAATGTGTCAAAACTAAAATGACCTATCCAATTGTCAGCTGTAGGGCAGGATTTACCTGCCCGAAGACACAAAGCAAGAAGCTGTTTTCGGGCGAACGAACTTCGCCCCTACGAACTAAACGACAGCATTATCCACGTTTTGACACACCCCAACCAAACGCAAGCAAGCTATTCTTAATAAATATTTGAAATAAGTTATGTGATAAGAGTGCAGTCTATTTATGGCACACCGCTAAAAAGAGAAATGAAAAAGTATGCAAACAGAACAACAGATAATTCGTATCAAACATTTACTAAACAACAAGAGCCTGTCTTTTATTATTGGGGCAGGATTCAGTAAAAACATGTCTAATAAATTTTTCGATTGGGGTGATCTTCTTAAGCCGATCATCACAGAAATGTATCATATAGACGATGAAAAAGAAATTGAGCATAAAATTGAAGAAATCGGGTATCTTGGAATAGCTCAAGAATATGTACGAAGGAAGGGATTTCATGAGGCTATTGATGTCTATATAGAGCAACATACCCCTACCATTTCAATTAAAGAAAATTCGGATGAACCAGAGTATATCGTAACTCTTAATAATGAATTTATAGAAAGCGCGGATGTCACTTGCCATAGGCTATTGTTCAATCTTGATGTAAAGCATATTTATACATTTAATTATGATAACTGTCTTGATATTATTGGCAATACCGGAAAAGCTCAAAAGCTCTTATCTGAAATAAGAAACCTCCAAAACAAATTAGAGTTTCTTGAACTCAATGAAGAAAAATTAAGTGGATATTTATATATTTCAATAGAAGACAATATGAAGGCAGTAAAGGTAAATTTACCAACTGCAATTCAGAACGACAACGGGGATTACAATCATTTTATTAAGACGCTTAATTGTAATTATCCCGAACTCAACTTGTTTACAGATAATATCTCACACATAAAGGATAACTGCCACATTGTTCAAAATGAAATAGCTCGCATTAAAGCACAGATATTATTGCTACAGAAACATCGTGAATCTGTTTATCAACTTATCTCATCATCTGAGATGTTATCTCTTACGGATGGGAAAAGAAGCATATTTAAACTGCATGGTTCTATTAGATTAGATAAAAGTGCCCCATATGGTTTTGATGGAGACCGCCATTGTAATTACATTATTACATCAGAGGATTATAAAGAGTATCCCATAAAACATGAACCGTTTGTTAATTACATGAAAATATCACTATTAAAAGGAGCTTTTTGTATTATTGGTTTTTCATGTGATGACCCAAATTTCCTATCATGGATGTCTTGGGTAAAAGAAGTTGTAGATAAGAATATAGAAATCAGGAAAGAGTTATCTCAAAAGAACTCAGCAAGATTTTTCTACATACATTCCGCTGATAAACCTCTATCTGAAGAAAAGAGATTATTATTAAAAAATCATTATATTGAATGTGTCGAGCTATTCAATCTATTTGAAGGTGATTGTCACAAAGTAAGAATTATACAGTTTCTAAAACAACTTTTACCGACATCTTTATGTTATCCTAAAATTAAGAAAACATGGCATAGCATAAATAAATATATAAGTGATATTCAATACTCCAAAAAAGATTGGAATATCACCAAAATAAGTGAGGATATTAAATTCATTTATTGTTCTGCAAATGTAAACAGAATTCCGTTGCAATCCAATTCGGATCATCACAACAGGAATCATATTTTGCAGAGGTTGCAGAGTCGATTCCGAAGGAAATGGAATGCAGCGTCTGAACTTGAATTAATGTTAGCTTTCTCAGCCCTCAGAGAAGAACTTTTATTACCTTGTCATTATTTTGACGATGAGATATATAATCAGCTGATAGGAACTTGTAAAAATTCACCACAGTCAGATTTAAAATGTTTGTTACATAAGGAACAAGCTCTAACAAATCAAAAGTTTTCAGATACGAATGACCATATAAGTCCATTTATTCAGATTTGGAAATACTTATATAATTTTGATTTCAAAAGTGCAAAATATCTTGTCGATTCATGGAAACCCTTAAAGGATAATCCGATTGATGAAGTGAGAAAACAGATGTTCAAAGCCCTTTTCTCTGAAGATGTATTTGAGGATATTCGTCCATTGACTAATCAAGATTTATATTATTCTATTCAAGATTATCTCAATGCACTAGAATTATTACCTCTAATTAGCCGAAATTATACCTTCGGACAGGATGGCAGCATGAATAATGCAATAGACTTCTCTGATGAGGTTAGTCAAATACAAACAGATTGCCCATATATAAAAAATGCAGACTATATTTTAAATAGATTAATAGAATCCATTAAAGAAAACAATAAAGCAATTCCATTTGGCAATAAATCACGGTCTTTCGATTGTGACAGTGACAATTCAAAGTTTATCAATTCATTTAAAGTATTAAGTATTCTTTTTGAATTGTGCCGACCTTTGCATATCAGTAATATAATATTATTCTCTATAGAAAAATGGAACATTGTTTGTGATAATCTCTATCAGGACTATCCCTATCCATGTCTATTTTATAGTCTTCAGTACAATGATGAGAAACTCACTAAGTCTGTTAGTCAAAAGATATTATATTGTGACCGTTTGACTCCCTATCTTCCTAATATTGTAAAATCATTATTTGCATCGTTAGGACAATCTGAATGCCCTAATTTCTATCGGACTCCTATAATGAAATCTCTTTCAATACTATTAATCGGTTTGGATGCCAAATTTTGGAATAGTGATTTCACGAAGTTCTTTGATAAACTACAACCTTATGCAGAAAATGGGACAAGGAAGTATGATGATTTAAATTATTCACATGAGAATTTTTATGAATTAGTGACATTCGGATTGGCCTGGACATCTGACAAAGATTTTAAACTTAGAGTTATTTCCGAAATCCTTCATACTCATGAAAGTATTGATAATTGGAAAAATCTACTAATAACAAAAGCCTTAAAATCTCTTACTAACGAAGACTTTGTGGCTTCAAAATATTATCAAGACATTTATCAGGATTTGCTTTGGTTATGTCAAAACGGGAATATCCCTGCACACATCTATGTAATATTAAACCTTATAACTTTACTTGATACTCAGACTGTGCAACAATGCTTGGAAAGGCTTCCAGAATCCTTGATAAAATCCGACTGTACTTTAATACAAGCTATACCTCATTATATCAAACAAGATTCGAATTTAGTATCAGTGATTAAACGAATAGTTTTGAAATCACCATTTTTGTGGCGTAATGGTATTGAGAAGAAGGGGATGACTATAGGATATTCATTTATTGATATTACAGGTATTTCAAACCAAATAGATTTTACTGCAACCGAAATAGAGGTACTTTGGGAAAAAATGAAAGTATCACTATATCAAATAAAAGAGGTATGTAATAATCAGAGAGAGGAGGAATCCACCTTCTTCATAAATCATTTTGCTACATTATTAGATGAAATGAAATCATTTATTGAAAGCAATACTTTTAAAGCAATCTCTCCCAAAGAATATGATGAAATCTATAACGAAATAATTTCATTAAGAGTATCCGTTGCGTCAAATGTATGTCACAGCATATATGATTTACTTATAAGAGATGAGACAAGTGATGCTATATCAATGCTTGTTGATATAAAACCGGAAATTCGTTTTCCTAAATACCAGGGAGAATATATATTATTGGCAAACAAACTTGTTTTAATGAAATCTCAACATCTCAACAGTTGTATGAATCACTTCTCTTGGATAGTTGATTCATATTCCGAATATATTCCACAAGATATATTCAAGTCTTTACTTGAGTTTATCCTAATTGCTTATGAACCATATTTTAATGGTAAACAAAACTGGAATTTAACCTTTGCTAAAAAGGAGGATTTTGAAAGTGGACTAATTAAGATTTATAGTGTGTTCAAAAAATGGGGTGGCATTAATGTCTTTTGGCAATCATATAAACCTAGATTTATAAATCATTAATAATCATCCTTATTATAATAAAAAGATTTTATCAATGACAATTGACGATATAAAGAAACTGATAGCCTCTGACGAATCACAGACTTTGGAGCTGAAGAAAACTACCGGCGAGTTAAAAGAGGAAATCACTCGAAGTGTCCATTCCTTAATACAGAAAGAAGTTAGTTAATTTTCGGTGTAGCACCGAAGTCGCTAAAGATAATCGGGCAAGAAGTGACAGCACGCATTTTATAAAGTACACATTGTAAAGCCATCCACTCTTCCGTTACTTTGCCAACAAAAAGACCATGAAACGAATAATGAGTAAAGAAGAGTTCCTGTCAGTTTATGAAAGGTAACAAGCCAGTGGTTTGACCATAAAAGATTTCTGTGAGAATGAGACCTATTCATCATCCTGCTTCCATTATTGGAAGAAGAAATTCGGCCTGAGCCGTACTTACACCAGCCATCCGGATAGAGTTCCCGATGATACATTCATTCCATTGGGCCTGCATCGCAGGGGAAATCTCCCGTCCGGCACAGCATCTTCCAAGCGATTAGAAACCGAAAGTCTTGGTTCGGCACCTAATATTCTGTTGATAAAATCTGTAAACATAAAAATATGTTTGGTTTTAATTCAGATATTAGAATTTGAACCGGCAGGAATAGTATTTTAACGATTTGGAGAATGATTTCATTTCGTTCAAAACAATTCCGTGTCTAAGAGGTTACAATAAAAAAGGTTACTCATTCAACATCGGTTTATCGGTCATAACTTCACAGCCATAATCCGACAAACTGCATCAAACATTGCTTATTCAAATAATAAGTTTGTATTTTTGGATGAAATATCGGAAAGTTATGGATAAAAGAATGGTTTTGGATAGTATCATGAGGCTCTGCCTGAAGGAGAATGACAGGAGTATAGATATGTATATAGTAGACAGAAAAGGCAATACATATCCGATAACCCATGTATTTCTTGGCGGAAGCGGAGTTTTATATGCAACAAACGGTACTGCTTTGGTTGCCCTGGAAGAGCTGGACGATAATACCCTGAATGATATACTGTGTTTTCTGGGATAATAACAAAACATGTTGGAAAAATTAAAAGAATCCGACCGGTCTTGAAACTATATTTATCACAAATCGAGAAGATAAGTCATAAGCCAAACAATCCGAACCAACCTTTTAGGGTGAATTACTAGCAAAGATAAAGGTTAAACTGTACATAGCCAATAAATATCAATAAAACACACTCACAAAATATTTCCTTAACCATAATAATACCACACCCATGCTGTTTTATGTTCCATGGCAAATAGGAATGAAACTTATAAACAGTATTCATCAGCTTCATATAATTAATGTATATTCCCCCCCCATCCATACTTTATATAATTGCCTGAAAAATACTGAAAAAGCCACTTTTTTACGAGAAACTAAATTTTTTTATGAGAAAAATAGATGAGTTTTCAATAAAGTATGTATATTTGCAGCAAAATTAAGAGTTTAACCGTACTTGAATAAAGTTGGAACAGGGGAAATATTATGGAATATCTATTTCTGAAACGTAAAAAAGCCTCTTTTGTTTCTCAAAGGCAGAAGGACTTGCTTTTTGATGCTGCTGAAAAACAGTGGCGGAAAGAGTTTGTTGCAGGCGGAATTGAGACAAGAAAGGTGGATTTGGATATTTACAAGTCCCTTCTTTACTTCTTGGAGATAAAACAGGTTTTTCTTGACCCGAAACTGTCCCTGAAGAAATTGAGTATGATGATTGAGACAAACCAGACCTATCTGTCGAATGTGATAAACAGGTATTTCGGATGCTGTCTGAAGAAATTAGTGAACAGCTACAGGATAGAATATGCCAAAGAACTCTTACGTGCAGGAAACTGTCCGTTGAAGGAACTTCCCCAACGAAGCGGCTTTACATCCAAAAGTGCTTTCTATGCCGCTTTTGGCAGACAGTCGGGATATACGCCGAAACGTTATATGACATACAAATGGAAAAATGAAATGCAAGATAATTAAGTCCTTTAAAACCAAATATGAACAACCAATTTTTATTTTTTTTTAAATTTATAAATTTAAATTCATTATGAACAAAAAATTTTTAAGTGCAATCCTGTTCGGTGCTTTGATGGCATCATCAACAGGAACATTTGTATCTTGTAAAGATTATGACGATGATATCGATAATCTGCAAGGACAAATTGACTCCAACAAAGATGCCATTGCAGCATTACAAAAACTTGTTGGAGAAGGGAAATGGGTTAGTGCCATTACTCCGGTCGAAAACGGTTTTACCGTAACCATGAGTGACGGCTCTACTCAAACTGTAACTTCCGGAAAAGGTCAGGATGGAAAAGATGGTACCGAATGGACTATCGGTGAAGATGGTTTTTGGTATAAGGATGGTGAAAAAACTGAAAATCAAGCCATAGGTCAGAACGGCGCAACCGCTCCTTCTCCCCAAATCAATGCTGACGGATATTGGGTACTTTATGAATGGGATGAAACAACCGGAGAATTTGTAGAAAAAGTTACTGAAATCCCCGCTCAGGGAACCGGAGCTTATTATGTAGAAAAAGATGGTATCATCTATCTGCATATTGCTGACCAAACAGGTAAATTTGCTGAAATTACATTACCGGCAACTTCAGACGCTTTTGTTGTAGAAGCTCCGGCTGCACTAGTAAAAGTAAACTATAATTATGCAAAATGGAAACCTTCCACTACCAATAAAGACTATAAAGCTCTGTTGGAAGAATTCCCGGCTATCGGTGAAATTGAAGAAAATACAATAGTTAAGCAAGGTGGAAATCTGCCATTGTTGGTAACTCCTGCCAATGTGGATTTGACCGAAGGATTTACTTTCAGCTTGCAAGATGTGAAAGGTAAAACTGCCAATATCGTACTATCCAATCCGGTAAAGGGTCTGCCTACCAATGCTGATATCGAAGGTTCTACAATGGAAACAAGAAGTGCTGATGCTTCAGCTTGTTTCTGGACATTGAAAGCAGATCCTCAGATAGAAGAAAAACAACCGGTTGTAGTTGACAAAACAGCTTCTTTGGTTGCTGAAAATGCTAAGGGAACAGTTGTAAAAACTGCATTTGCATATCAAATTAGCAAGAAGGCTTGGAGTAACAACAATGTAGAAATCAATCCTAATGATAATGAAGATGGGGAAACTATTACTACAGGGGTAGCATCTTATGCATCAGAAATAGATTTGCTGGCTTATGATGAAACTAAGAAAGCTTATCCTATCTATTTGAAATATGCATATAACAACTATTTCATCATTACTCCTGCCAATGAGTATGAAATAGAAAAATATGGTCTTAGCGTAGAAGGACAAACTTTGAAGATTGCAAATATGCCTTCAGATGTAAACGAAATTGAAGTAACATTGAATGTTATAGCTTTAGGTTTGAACGGTTCTGCTACACATAAAGAGGTTAACTTGAAAATCGGTCAGGAAGTGGCAGCTACAGGAAATCTGAAAGATCAGATTGTTGCTTTGACAGGTGAAAAGCAAACTATCAAATGGAATATTACTGAGCTTGGTTTGTCTGCTGTTGAATTGGATAAAGTATTGAGTGCCGGCTTAAATATGTCAGTAACTCGTGAATACTATAATGATAATGATCAAGAAGTAAAAGCATTCACTTACAATGATAAAGTCAAATTCTACGATGCCAGTGGCAATGAGACAACTTATAACAGTGAAAACCATAAGTGGAATGGTAAAGAAGGTGTAACATTCGGTATTGAATTTAATGCTAGTAGTGAAAAAACGAATCATAATGCTCCTACAGGCTACGTAGCAGAACAATGGACCGCTGCCGATTATACAGTTAAGTTGACTTCTTCAACTGGTACTGCTCCTGTTGTTGTCATTTATTCTGCCGAAGCTACACTGACTACTACATTGCCTTCTGCAATGAGTGAATATATCAAGCTGGCTCCTGCATTTGTTGAAAATGGCATTTTGCAAGTAACAGGTACAAGCGATGGAACCAATGTAACTTATGATTTGAAAGATGCTTTGGTATTGAAAAATGTGAAAGTTAAGGAAATCATAGACTTGGATTATGATAAAGAAACTGTCGGTGATAACCTTTATTCTTCATTCAACTGGATGAGTGGTATTGCCAATAAAGATGGTTATGCTACATTGAGTGTTAACACTTGGAAAGAAGAAGATGAAGATGGCTTTATCGAAGCTAAGGATCAGCAACTTTACAAAACACGTAATATTCGTGCTAAGGTTTACTTCTTCGAAAATGAAGCAAATGAAGCTGATTTTGATTTCCAGTTGGTAGTCAAGAGTACAATCTTCAGTGATAAACCTGCTGATGTTGTTACATTCAAAGCTGATAAGTTGGTATCTGTTTATGGTGGAAATGCAATCAAGGTAAAAGAAGCTGTAAAAGAGGCCATCTATGCAGCTGGTCCAAAGAGAGGCACTGCTTACAATCTGTTTGGAACTGATGCTGGAAATAAGAATGTTACAGACTATAAGTCAGCTGAGAACGATGATACTTATATTCTGACTGCTACCAAAGCTCCAATTCAGATTGAAACGGCTGATTTGACTAAGTTTGGTATGAGTGCAAGTGACTTTGTACAATTGAAGAATACAGACAGATTTTATTTGCAACTAGCAGAATATAGTGCTACATCTGTAAATAACCTGATGTCAAGTGAAATAATAGGTTGGAGAACAATTGTGAATGCTGTTGATGGTAATATATATGATTATGTGAATGGTGTATATAAACAGATTAAACCAGATAATCAATTAAATTCTCAAGAAAAGATTTATAAAGAATTGTTTGATAAATATTCACCAAAAATCAATTATACAGCTACTAAGTCTGTTGAAGTATCAGCTACTCCTGTAGGTGACGGTGTGGATGTGGTTACTTTGAAGTTTGCAGATGCAGATGAAGCTGCGAAGTATGTTACTACATCAAACGTTGAAACTTCATTTGAAGTTAAGCCATTGGCACCAACAGAGTTAACAGTCGATCCTAAGAATGTAGAAATTCCTATGTACTTGGTTGTAAAAGATAAGTGGGGCAAGACTATGAATGTTCCGTTCAACATCACAGTCAAAACAACTGCCGAGTAATTAGTCATTCTGGAAAATAAAAGTCCGCTTCTTCTTTATGGAGAAGCGGATTCCACCTTAATAGACTAAAAATGAAAAAAATAATTTTATATAAAAATGGAAAGAAATTCTCTTTTGACCTAGCTCTTTTTTTAATAAGCAAAATTAAAAAAGCTTATAAGGATAGAGAAAGTAGAAATTACGATTCCAATGTTTTCTTTTGGGATGGAACTCATGAATCTTTGGAAGATAATATGCAGATACTTAGAGAGGAAAGACATACAGGAAGAACAGTTCTTACCATAATAGAGAACAACAGACCGATAAATAACATGCCTTATTTATTACAGAATTTTGCTGTTCTGTTATAATTATCAAAAGAAGTGTGGAATTTTATTTCTATTGTTTAGAAATGATTTCGGTTTGATCTAGAGATAAGTGCTCTTTCTTGAGAGAATACTTATATAATAAAAACTTTAAATTTATAAATGATAATCCCTGGCTTGTGAAAGTCGGGGATTATTTATTTTACTCATTGACATCACTATCATATATATTAAGGTGTACATTACCCAATCCGAGCCCGAAGAAAAATCGGGAAAAGCTGTTTTTTACGAGAAACTAATTTTTTTTATGAGAAAAATGCATGGTTTTTAGATAAAGTATGTATATTTGCAGCGTGATAACGTTTCATTCTTTAAAACTTGATAAAGAACAGCAGGGTTAAGGAGGAAAAAAGACACCATAACCGATAGAAAACGTAAGAACAAAAAAGCTAAGAATATGGAATATCTATTTTTAAGACGGAAAAGAAACACTTTCGGTTCCCAAAGGCAGAGAGACTTACTCTTCAAAGCTGCCGAAAAATATTGGGAAAGGGAATGTTCCGTGAATAAGATGGACGGAAGAGAGATAGACTTGAATATTTATAAGACGATTCTCTATTTTCTGGAGATTAAACAGGTATTTCTTGATTCCAAGCTGTCCTTAAAGAAACTGAGTGCTATGATTGAAACGAACCAGACCTATGTGTCAAATGTAGTGAACAGGTATTTCAATTGCAACCTGAAAGAACTGTTGAACCGATACAGGGTGGAATATGCAAAGGAATTGTTGACCGATGGCAGATGTCCTTTGGAGAATATACCGGAACGAAGCGGGTTTGCATCCAGAAGTGCTTTTTATGCTGCATTTAATAAACTGGCGGGAAGTACACCGGTAAGGTATATGACATACAGCAGAATGAAACTTGAGCAGGGATATTAAGCCCTTTATAACTAAATATGAATAACCAATTTTAGTTTTTAAATTTATAAATTTAAATTTTTATTATGAACAAAAAGTTTTTAAGTGCAATCCTGTTCGGAGCCTTAATGGT
>OGMI01000157.1_pt1 | contig 53821 bp, 77 predicted proteins | sample 1573201 | NCBI WGS metagenome assembly OGMI01 (sample SAMEA2582012, study PRJEB24529) | metagenome | biome: Human gut stool | place: China | collected 2011
TTTTATAGGTTTATGAAAAGAAAAACGGTATAAACGAAATATTATGTTTCTGTTCGCTTGGCATTCCGATAAGCCTCTGAAGAGTCTTATCTCCATAGCTCACAAAGAAAATAATATTTGTTTATACCGTTTTGCTTTCATTCACGTTATGGATGACTTGTGAGAGGACGCTTATATTTGCCCAATTTACACTGTGAATTGCACCACAGAATCTGCAATTTACGTTATGGAACTCACGGTTATGGAGTGTCTATAAAAGAGGTATGATAAGCTGCTTTGACTTCATGAATATTGTTTCTACAATAATCACAATCACATAAATCTTCACTTCTTATTTGATTGTAATATGATTTGGCTTTCTCAATATCCAAAGTGTTCACCTCCTCAAATGGAAGTTATCTATTTCTCCTCTTCGTTAAGACCTAGTACACCGAATAATAAATAACTGACACCTTGACTTGGCTGATTTTTCATCTGCTGCGTTGTCGTCAATCGACGTAGCCACCGCTACGCCTCATTCCTCCGCCTTGCATATGAAACAATCATCCGGTGTCAATGTATCAGAAACTTATTATTCGATGTACTAGTTCATTACATATTACTTGCTATCCATCATACCTTATTCTTTCTACCAGCGTTTCCTTTTTCAGATTACTGCTTAAAACGCAGGAAAGTACAATCTGCAACAGACCGACCAAAAAAATCATAATAAAAATTGGTACGATTGGAACATGATAGATATTCATTCCAAATATTCCATTATGTTTTGCATAGGAAAAAAGTGCATAGCCGAGCGGCAGACCAATGATCAAAGCTACGCATATGGTACCAACCGTAAACATCAGTCCCTGTAACTGCAGGCATAAATTTAATTGTTTATTTGTCATACCCACAGCCTGTAATACACCATATTCCTGCTTTTTTGTCGTAATATTCATGATCATGGTATTCGCCATATTCATAAACCCGATGAGTCCTACAATAGCCATAAACAGATAACAGCCAAGCTTCATCATGCTGCTTGCAAATTCGGCAGAGTGTAACTGCGCATGATAAGTATCCATTTTTATATTCGAAGTATTAGAAATCAAAGTATTCAGACTTTGTTCTACAGATGCCACATCTTTTTTATCACAGTCCACCCACAGATAGCCATAGGCTGTTCCTCTCGGATTCATGGAACGATATACACCTTCCGGAATGACAAGATAAGTGTCCGCACTTACAAAAGATCCTGCAATCTTTCCCTGATAGGTATAGGTTCCACTTCCATTCTCAAAGTCAAATGCAATGGATTCACCCGGAGCATATCCATCTTGTTCCATCCACGTTGACCAGCCAAAGAAAATATCACCATTCTTTACCGCCTGATCATAGTCCATAGAGCCAATATCCCCGTCCTGGCGCATAAAATCAAAATCATTTTTACTCACAATATCAGCCGGAAATCTTGTTCCGTTCAGATTTACAGAGACAATCTCTCTCGTCATGACATCTGTCACTCCCGGAATGCTTTTGATTTCTTCAATCAGCGAATCATTCAATGGATTATCCGTCAGAATCGTATCCAGATTATTCTCCGGATATCTTTCATCATACTCAGCAGAATAGTCAAGCTGCAGTTCAAATTGTCCATGATTAACGGAAAGACGTGCTTCATGCTCCGTGTCAATATTTCCCACATAATTAGAGATAATCACAAACAATACGCAAGAAAAACCCATTGTGAGGATAGTACCAATAGTTCTTTTGGGATTACCCGTTACATTTGCCATTGCCATAGAAAACACGGTGACATTTTTTCTGCCATTTCGTTTTCCTTTTTTGTGTGTTTCTGCATTTTCTAAATACCGTGTTGCTTCGATAGGTGAAATCCGTGAAACAATTTTCATTGGTTTACGCAGTGCCAAAGCAACGGTAAGAAATGATACGAAAATACAGAGAAGCATAACAGGCAGGGAAAACAGAGGCACCTGCTGATTTTGAACTCCCATAGAGCCAGTTCCGGTTGATACAAAGTTTCCCTGTTCTACCAGCCAGTTAAAACCGCATTTTGCAATCAGAAAGCCAAAAAGCAATCCAACTGGTATTGAAAAAAATGTCAAAAAAATGCCCTCTCTGAAGATCAGTTGTTTCATCTGCTTTTTTGTCGCTCCCAAAGCCTTGATTTTTCCATACTCCTGTATCTTGTTGGCAATACCGACCTGAAAAATATTATAAATGACCACAACAGAGAAAAGTACAATTGCAAGAATCAAAACCCCGCATACCGCAATCGTTTCATAACTCGGCTGCAAGACCCATTGCAAATAGAGATCATTGACTATAACGTTTTTTTCTTCGATCCCACAAGCTGCTGCAATCTGCTTTATAACCGAATCAATATTATTCATAGATACATTTGTAGAATCATTTAAAGTAAAATAAATATTATACTGTCTGTCATTCTCTGCGACGTGCTCATCATAAAACTCCTGTGACCCGAAAGCAACATAAGATGCCTCGATGGTATACTCATCCCGGTCATATAAGATTCCGCTGACAACAAATTCTTCCGGCTTATATTCTGACTGCATCCCTGCGCGGTAATCCAGTGTAACCGTATCTCCGACCTTTACATCACCATACCCCATTGCACGAAAAAATGCTCTTCCTGCGGCAATTTCCTGCATTTTTTCCGGATACTTTCCTTCCTTTAACTCATATTCTTTATTATAAGGAAGCATTTTTCTTGCAGTCTCATCCATGCAGACAAAACCACCGTTTTCGTTACCTTTTATGATACCTTCAGTGCACATAGTGCCTGTAGCATCTATTTCCGCACGGCGGTTTACTTCTTTTAACTGCGATCCGTCTGCTGCGACAAACAAACCATAATTGCTTCCATATGAGCCTGCCGCCTGACTTTTCTGCAAACGTATCATTCCATTTCCCACAGTACTGATAATCACAAGCAGCATCGTAGTCAGACATATGGACATCATAATCAGTATACTTCTTGTCTTGTTCTTTTTGTCATTGCTATATGCAATCCTGCTTATTGTCTTCATCTAAAATCCACCACCTGTCCATCCTCAATCACCAGAATACGGTCAGCGACCTGTGCAATTTCGTCATCATGGGTAATCATTACAATTGTCTGTCCATATTTTTTTGCTGTCATCTTAAGCAGGGCGATTACCTCATCACTGGTCTTAGAATCAAGATTTCCTGTAGGTGCGTTATAGTTAGTACAACAATGTGACCGAATCGGACACAAAAGGCGGTAAGCCTTGATTTCTCTTGACTTACCGCCTTTTCTTACTTTCTTTGTATGCAGGTATTATATATAGGGCATTGTTTTCCGTTTTGAATACATTGTGAACTACACTTACTGTACGCATATTCCATTCCTACTAAATTAGCACCGAATCCGCTTGCTTTTTCTATATTTCCGCTCCAAAAATGGTCACCGATTTTATTAGTATTCTTTTGTTCTAATGCTTTATTTCCCATATCAGTACCTCCGTGCGTTTAAATTAGTTCCTGCCTTTATATGATAACATAAGGGGCGGTGGCAGGTTTTGTTTTGGAGTCCGCCCCTCTTTATGTTTTACTTTCTTACTTCGTCTAAAATCTTGTCTATGTGTTCTACCGTTTTAAGTTCTCCGTTGGCTCTTGCCACTTCTCTAATTGATACTAACATTGCGATTAAATCAGCTTTACTCATTTCTTCATTCTCCATTGTCTAACTCCTTTCCTGCTATCTCCTTGCTACAATTATATTATATACTTATATAAGTATATTGTCAACAACTTTTTATACTTATATAAGTATTTTTTATTTTTCTCTTATCCTCGTAATCTCATGTGCAGCTTTAAGGCTTTCGCTCATTGACTTTGCATATCTTTTTGCTTCTTTTTCCTGTTCTGTTTCATTATACCACCCCCAGCTATTCCCATAGCAGTATTTTTCTGTTGTGTGCAAGTTTTGGTGTGCGTTTCTCATATTTTTACTTCCTCGCTTTCTTTTCTTCAATAGCTGCAACTACAAATTCGTTACGGCTCTTGTACCCCTGTCTCTTTGCTTCCTCGTCAATCTCTGCTTTCTGTCCTGTAGGGACCGTTACAAGAAATTGGTCGTAAGCCTTTGCGTTATATTTATTTTTCGCCTTTGTCGCAGGTGTTCCCCCTGTCTTTTCTTCTGCCAACTGCTGCACCTCCTTATCTTTTTTGGTTTTCTTTATCATATCACAACGCATATACTTATACAAGTATATAAAATGCACAAATAATCATATATACTTATATAAGTATTTTGGTTATTTTTCCGGGTTGCACATATACTTATATAAGTATATAATAACATCATAAGGAACAGGAAACAAGTTGTCCGGGGTTGCTACTGCTGCCCCCGGCTCTACAGGAGGATGATATTATGGATTATAAAGAATATGAAAAATATATGATTGACCGTAAGGCGGTAAAGGTCGAGAATGACCGCCGTATAGAAAAGAAATTTGCTGAATGTGAAAAGTGGGTTGCTGATAATCTTATAAATAGCGGTTGTGTCTATACAAAACACGCTGAATTATTACAGGAACAATCGTTTATGGTATGGATTGACAGGGGTAATAGTATTTCTCACAAAATATATAAACTTTCTGAATGTGGCATTGAACCGCTCGCCCTGCTCTCTTATCCTGTCAGAAATTAAAAACCGCCCCAAGGCATAAGCCAAGGGGCATTTTTATTTACTGCATATTCTGTTATTTTGTGCTTTCTTCAAGCGTTACAACCGCCGGGGTTGTCTGCTGTTTGTTCTCAATGTATGATGTAAGGTTTTCGTTGGTTTCCCACTTCTTTTTGGCTCCCGCTAATACTGATTCTGCAATCTGTACCAACTGCTTTTCTGTAAACAGGATTCTAACCACGCTTGGAAGATATGCGTACAGTTTTGCAACGACTTCCGACAGCTTAATAACGCCCGTGCCGGCCCCGCACTCTCCCTCTGCATCTGTAACAAACTTAATTGCAATCTGCTTTAATATCTTTGTCTGCCCTGTCTTAATCAGATAGATAATTAAAGCAATGACGATTACGATAAGTAATACTGAATCCCAATTCATAAGTAACCATTTTAAAATCTGCATAATATTTTCCTCCATTTTGTGACCGAATCGGTCTATTTTACATCTTCTTTATTGACCCAACCGTAAATACCTTTGCCGTCCTGTGATATACAATGATAAGGGTGTGTGCCTTTTGTGTTAATCGCTGTTACTTTACAGGTGCTTACTACGTCCTTTTCTACGCTTGCGTGGTCTGCCGTAGAGGACTTATAAACCCCTCCGCCTGTGAATGTTACTATATCGCCTTTTGAAACGCCTGTAGGGTCGCTGTGAGCCTTAGAGGATAATTCCTTGATAGATTCCGCATTTACCCAACCATACACACCCTTACCGTCCTGTGATATACAATGATACTTGTGTGTGCCTTTTTCATTTACCGCCGTGACTTTACAGGTGCTTACCACATCCTTTTCCTTGGCTGCGTATTCTGCCGTAGAAGAAACATAAACCCCTCCGCCTGTGAATGTTACTATATCGCCTTTTGAAACGCCTGTAGGCGTACTCTGCGGCTTCTGTGAGGTGTTTTCTTTCTCTTCCGTCTTTGTATTGGATACATCTGCTAAACTACTTCCCTTGACAGCTTCGTAAACCTTGCCCCTACGGCTTTCATACTGCCCCATAGTGGCATCTTTTAATGCGTAGGCGTGTATTTCTTCAAGTCCTACCTTTTCTGCCCCTCCTGTGGCTTCTGCTGCCGTCTTGGCAATTCGTGAACTTGCACCGCTACCGCCTTGGTTCTCTAAGTCTGCAAAATACGCAAGTGCCTTTAGAGATACCAAGCCGATTTTTACGCCGTTTTTTACATATCCTGTAATATCCGCATCCGCTAAATCGTCCTGTACCTCTTTTCCGTCCTTGGTTGTAAGTAATTCAGAGATTGCCTTGGCTTCCTCTTCGCTTGCTTCTCTTTCCTGCCTGTTCCACGCATCCGCACTACTTCCGGCAATTTCTGTATACAAGGCATCCCCTAATATCTTCTTTGCCTGTTCGTGGTCTTTTTCCACAATGGATTTTAAAAGGGGTAACGCTCTACCCCAATATGCGTTCCATTGGCACTTACCTATACTCATGCCGTGGCTGTTGTCGTTTCGGTTTACGCTTCCGTAGTTTCCCTCCTGTGAGTAGATAATACCGCTTGCAACCTTTACGACCTTTTTAATCTGTGCTGCTGTTACCGCCATAGTGTACCTCCTATACTCTCTGTGTATATCCAAGGCTTATATAGCCTGCTCCACTCTTTAACTTGCCCCAAGTTGTGCTGCCGTTCTTTACTTCTCCAACGATTGTATATACTTCGCCCTGTTTTACCTGTGTAGCAATTCCGTAATTTGTTCCTGGTCCTTTTCGCACATTTAAAACGGCGGTATTGATTTTTACCTTGTAGCTTGTATCCTGTGGCGTGCTTGGTGCTGTTGTTGCTGTGCCTACTCTTTGTGTGTATCCAAGGCTTATATATCCTGCTCCACTCTTTAACTTGCCCCAAGTTGTGCTACCGTTCTTTACTTCTCCAACGATTGTATATACTTCGCCCTGTTTTACCTGTGTGGCAATTCCGTAATCAGTTCCGGGACCGATACGCACATTTAATACATCCGTGTTAATCTTAACCCTGTATTCCGCTACATTGTTCGCTGTAGGCTGTGCTGTGTGCTGCTGTCCTCCTGTGGATGCCGAACCGCCTAAAATGCTCTTTACTTTGTTTTTGAAATTCTGCCATTCTGCGGAATCGCTTACCATTTGAGCCGGGCAGTTTTTCCCTGTCACATCATAATGTCGTAAAACATAGGTATCTACACCGCCTGCACTGATTCCAAGCATTTTGCAGAGGAACGCACAGAGGTATGCAGCATTTTCTTTTGTCTTGTCTGAAATTCTGTAGTTTCCGGCTGTGCAACACATTTCTATGCCTATACTGTTTGCATTTCTACAAGAGCCGTGTTTATAAGACCTTGCCCCGCAATGCCAAGCAGTATCCCTTAACTCTACGCTCTGATAGATTTCCTCATTGTCTACAAAAAAATGAGCGGAAGCATTACGCCCCGCACCGCTAAAATAGTTTGCATTTGCCTTTGCCGTGTCCTTGCTGTTGCCTGTGTAGTGCATTACTACATAAGCCACATTACGGCTACTGTTGTTGTTTAAATTATCATTGTTGCACTTAATACTTGAATTTACCCCGATACCGTTAATTGTATCGGCGATAAATCCGGCTGTTATTGTTTTTCCCATAACGCCGTACCTCCTTAAATATTGATGTTGTTTAAATCAACGGAAATATCCTTTGTTTCCTCCGGGTATCCCTGCTTGATTTTGATAATGTTTTCTGCCTTTGCTTTCCAACAATACAAGGCAATTACTGTAGTTGTCGGGGTTGCTATGTATGTGGCAAGCACCCCGAATTGCGAATAGTCGATAAGTGTTACTTTGATGCCGATATACAGACCCACAAAGTAGGTACACAAAACCGCTACCAATACCGCTTTTGTAAAGTTTGGCTTTGCAAACTTAAAGTTTTTCTTTACTCTTCTGTTCTGATTCGCAATTCTGAAAAGTAAATAGAAAATAAAAAATCCTATGGCAATGCCAAGGATTCCGCAAATAAGATATTTCATATTCTGTTTTTCCTCCTATGTTTCCTGTCCGTGTGCCTTTTGATTGATATGTTTTTCAATCTTTCCTATAGCTTCCGTAACCGGTCCGTTACATCCCTGTTCTTTAAGTCCTTTCAGACAAGCCAATACCGCATAAGTGAGCAAACATAATTCATCTTCCATTGCCTTTATGTCCTCTTTCTCCTGCTTCTTTAAGTCCTCAATGTCGGCTGTCTGTTTCTGTTGTGCTTGAAACCATTTGATAATCTTGTATGCAACCGCACCAATAGCACCTAACGCACCTAATACGCTTGCAATCGTAATTATTGTTGCTGAATCAATATACATTGTCTGTAATTTCCTTTCATTGTTTCTTTTCCACCATGCCGTTTTCTTTAAACATAGTGTTAAGGCTCTGCCTAAGTCCGTAGCTGTCGCAATGTGACAGGATGCCCCGGTATGATGCTACCGAACGGTCTAACCTGTCTTTTCTTTCCTCTCCTGCCTTTACCTTTGCAATCTGCCTTTTAAGATTCCGTTTGATTTTTACCGCCGTTTTCTTCTTTAGTCTGCGGTGTGTGGCCCATATTCTGAATCCGACAAAATCAACTCCCATGCTGCACGGTCTTATAGCTGTCTTGTTGTTCAAATCTAGTCTTAATTCATCTGCTAAAAATGTTCTTAACAACTCTTTTACCTCTGCTAAATGCTTCTTATCATGGTGGAGTATAATAATATCGTCCATGTATCGGATGTAGTAATGTAATCCCAACTCATGCTTTGCGTACTGGTCTACCTCGTTAAGATAAATGTTTGCAAACATCTGTGAGGTAAGGTTTCCTATCGGCATCCCTTTATTACCTAGCCTGTCCGATACTTCCACTTCGTCCGGCTCTTTTCCGGGCGGTAATCCAAAATTCATAGATTCGCAATTTATAATCTTTTCCAACAGGTTGAGCAATCGTTGGTCTTTAATCCTGCGTGCTAAAATCTTTAATAAAATATCGTGGTCTACCCTGTAGAAATATTTTGATATATCCATTTTCAGATAGTAGTATCGTTCCGGCTTTCTTTCTGTCTGCCTTAACCAATACTGCAACCTGTCGGCTGCCTTATGCGTTCCTTTACCCTTGCGACAGGCATAGGAATCAAAAATAAAAGTCTTTTCGTACAATGGAAATAACTGCCTGTAAATCGCCCATTGTACTATCCTGTCCTTAAATGGTAAGGACATAATAAGTTGTTTCTTTGGTTCATAAACATAAAAGGTGTGATACTTCCCTACCTCGTATGTTTCATAAATCAAGTGATTCTGAATATTTATTAACTGCTCTTCATAGTTGCGGTTGAAAATCAATACATCATCCCTGTATCTTTTCCCCTTTCTCGCTTCCTCCCAAGCCTTATGTAAATTTTCAAAATCATAAATCTTTTCGTATATGTTCTTTATGCTTTTCATTGCATACCTCTTGTAAATTTGTGCCGTACAAACCTAATCAGTTTTTAACCCTTTCAGACGTGACAAATGTATATATTTTCGGCTATTGCTTACTAACTGTCTTTACGGCAATTCAATCTTTTTCCTGTAAACAGGAACGGAAAATAACCCCTTTAACCCTGTTTGTGCTGTCCTTACAGTCGTAACCGCAAGGCTTCTTGACATAGGGGCAGAGCGGAGCGGAAGCCAATGTTGTCGTTCGAGTTGGAACGAGGGTTATTCAAGTTGAGAGCGGACGGACCCGAATTGGAAGTATTGTTGAACGCCGACCCACGGATAGGCAACCACCGTAACTTTGTGATTATTTCCCTATGTATTTTTATTTCTGCTTTTCCCTGCCGTTGACCCATTCCGTATAACCGCCTATCATTCGACCGATTTCGTCTACCTTTCGCATCCATACTTCCCAAGTATGAAAATCTAAACAAGGCTTTTGGTTCGGGTATAGGTTCGGGTCTTTTGCAAGTCTTAGCAGATTTCTTAATACATCAACTTCAATATCCAAATCCTGCAATGTGGTTTTCTTGTGGTACTTCTTTTCAAGTCGCACCGCCATTTCCAACATTGTATACATTGTCTTTCTTATATCGCCTGCAAGTACATACCTTTCCGCTTTCGGAAAGTCCTTTAATTGAGGGTTGCCGTACAATATCATTTCATAAATCTTTTCCTTAATATGAAAAATATCGTTTCCGTTATGCTTCTTTTCTTCCTGTTGTATCTCTTCCACTTTTGCAACCGCCTAACTGTAATGTATTTGCTATAAAGGGCGTGCTATCGCACGCCCTATCAGTTTTTCAGTGTTCAGTTTGCAGTTACTCAACAAAAGCGGAGCGGAAGCCAACGTCGTCGGCCGAGTTGGAACGAGGGTTAAGCAGGCTGAGAGCGGACGGACCCGAAATGGAAGAATCGGCGAACGCCGACCCACGGATAGGCAACCTTTCGCCGTGGCATCTCATCCAAATCTGGTCGTTTCCGTATCCTGTTACTCCGCTATCCGGGTATAATCCAAGTGCAATAAGTAACTTCGGAATCGTTACCCCGGAAGCTGCCCCAAGGCTCTTAAATGCAATATTTCTGTAAGTATCTCCACTTGTAGGGAACTCAACCTTTGTATTTACTCTAATTCCTGCGGATGCACTTGCCTGGTCTAACTTTAATGTGCCTGCTGTTCCCGGCTCTACTAAAGTTCCGTCCGGCTTAATCGCTTTCCAAAGCGTGCTTTCTGCCGACATATCGCAATCAAGTTTCATAGAATTACCATAAGGGATAATCTGAATCTCTCCGTCCATAAGGCGTAATCCACCGGTCCACTCCCAAAGGTTGCCGTTAATGTCCGCAATACCCGACATATCGTGATTGTGATACCATGTAGGCTGTCCGCTTCCTGTAAGTGTTCTCTGTGTTTCTCCCTGTGGCATTGTTCCCCTCTCGTAAGGGTGGTAATAATCCTTGCCGTAGTTCGTGTTTCCGTGTGGTACAGTACCCATTTTCTGTGATAACAGGTTAAGGTACGCAAATACACCTGTCTGATTTAAGTGCCAACCCGCACCTTTCTTTTTACAAGCTGCTACAGACTGGTCAAAGTTGATATAGTTTCTAGGCAGGTATCCGCCTAAAGAATATGCACGGTCATTTTCTACAATATTGAGGAACTTAGACACATAAATTACGTTCTTTTCCTCTCCGTCCATAATCCAAAACGGTAATGTTTCGTCTGTTCCGCCTGTGATTACATCACTATACTTTGCCTTTGGTACTGCTACCATAATGCTAGGCATCCCGGTATCATCAAAAATTACCTTGTTGTTTGCACCAAACTGTGCTACTGCACCCTGTAAATCGTCAAAGTTTGCCATTGTATTTTATCCTCCTTAAAATTAAATTAACGCCCATAATACAAGCGTACATTTCTTCATGTCGAACGGTACAGGTTCACGCTTTGTAATCGCCTTTCCGTCCTCGTCCTTTTCTCCTGTATCCACAATTTCATATTCCCTTGCCGGGATAACGACCTGTGCTACATACTCTCTTGCTTCGGTGTTTACTCCAACCGTCAAGCCGTCCTGTGTATCCTTGCAAATATCAAGCGTTACCTCTTCGTCACGCTCTCGGTTCTTGATGTTTACCATTAAATCATCATCCCCGAAAATAATTTTTGTCGTGGATACGTCATAGGCGATTTTCTCGCCCTCGTTTTTCTCAACTACAATAATCTTTGCTGCTGCCATTATCTGTTACCTCCCATTCTTCTTAATTCTGCGTAGGCTTCCTGCGAACGCACCGCAATGTGTTCTGCTGCTTCCCTCTGTGTTGCTGTGGCGTTACCTCTTACTCCATAAGCCTGTAATACTGCTGCCGTATTTGCCTTTCTTTCATCACTTTTGATAATTACATTTGCCATTATGCGTAACCTCCCTGCACCGTGCATTTTACCGTTACTTCCTTGGCGGCCCCGGTGTACTCAATCTTGAATCCGTTTAACTGCTTATCTGTAATGTGGATTTCTCCTACACCTCCTGCGTCCTTTGCTTCCGCTTCGACATTTACGGTATAATCCAAATTGCCCCTTGGTGTAGCAAGTGCAAGGGTCTTTTTGGAATTGTTAAAAGGGTATGATTTTGTATTGGTAAGGGTTGCTTCTACAATTTCTCCCTGTAATCCCTTAATCCTGCTTTCTGCTGCACCAAGTTTGAGCATTGCAAGGTTTCCGATTAACCCGGCAGATAATACCCTCTCTTCCAAATCGTTAAAGTTCTGTGCGTTCTGCGGTGTTCCCTCCTGCACTACTTCGCCCTCTACGGCTTCGTGTGTAATAGTTCCGTCTGCGTTCTGCACTTCCCTGTAGCGGTTGGAATACTGCGTTACATGGTCTTTCCAAATCTTAAATAATCCCATTTGCTCTATTCCTCCTTAAAATTAAAACTGAATCGGTACAACACACCCTGTTGCGTACCTTTTAACTTGATTGCTTCGCTCTTTTCCGCCCACAACTTACTAGCCGTATCGTACAACTGAATTTTCGTAATTGTTGTGGTCCCCGATACTTCCGGGGTAATGGAAATACTCAACGCTACCCTGCCGTCTTTTAGGCGTTCTCTTGTTAAGATTTTTGCCTTGTGCATAGTACCGCCATACTCGACCATAGCGTAAGCAATGTTGGTTTCTACAAACTGCTTGAAACTCTCTAAGGCTCTTTCTGTCAGCATTTCTTTACTCTCCTTTACTTTTATTTGCTATAACCGATTCTTACCGCAACGCTTCACTTCGTATTGATAGCTTTCGGTTTCTGCCGTAGTTGCCATTCCCTTATCAGATATTCCCGGTTTTGTGCTTGCGTAAGGTTCTGTGCCTGTTTTCTTTTCTCCTGTCATATCCGTTTCATAAGGGTATTGTTCTGTTTCGGTATCTGCTACCGCCTGTATATCTCTGCTCTTTACAATTACCGCCCTGTCGGGTGCTGTTCCTGTAAAGATGCTTTCAAATAGATAGGCTTGCGTTTCTGTTGTTTCAACTGCTGCCATATCTGCTGTTTGATACTGTATATTTCTATCCGGCTTTGTTCCTGTAAAGTCTGAATCAAACTTATACGCCTGTCCTGTAGTCTGTGCGGTTATTCCCTCCTGTGCTACACCTCCTGCCGTGTTCCTCTGCGGTATCGTTCCGGCTTTCGCCTGTCCTGTCTGATTGCTCGTATATTGGTATCCTGTTGTGTCCGATTCGGTCACAATCTCGGTATTCTTTGTTGCAAATGCAATATTCCTGTCCGGCTTCGTTCCTGTCGGTGTAAATTCTGCCGTATACCCTGCTGCCTGTGTCATTACATCTATAACCGCATCTTCGACCGCACCAACCGTATTTCTGTGCGGTTCTGTACCTGTCTTTAATTGTCCTGTCATAGGCACGGAATACAGCCAAAATTCCGTTTTAGGTATCACTATCACAGTAATAGACCCTTGATAATAAAGACCGTCTAAATGAGCCGTTAAACGCTTGTATATGTCAACCGTCTTTATAATCTCGTCATAGTCTGCTGCAACCCTCGATTCTGTCGTATCAAGTACAATACGGAATCTGTACGGTTTTCCTCCGTAGTCGAACCACTCTTCTATCTCACTTTTTGGGTGTATTCCACCTAAAGCCATTTCAACGGCTGCCTTTGTGCCTAATTTCTGATGCACTCTTACGCTATCCCGGATAATCGCTCTTTTCGCTTCTATCGGATAATCGTAATCATACCAATCTACATGGAGGTCATACGCTAATACATCAAGCCATGTTTCCGACAACTCATTTATATTTGCGTATATGATATTCTTTTTTGTCTGCTCTACTGTTTGGTGTAGTTCGTCCGCTATGAGCCGACCTAACGCAACCATTTTTTCATCTTTTTTTAGGGCGGGCGGAAATGTAGCATAAAAATCCGCATCTTTTAAGTTATTCATCCTCTACCCCTCCGAATGTCACGGTGCATTTTTTCAATACCGCAACGCTTCCTTTTGGTATTTTCGTAAATACAGGCTTTGTAATCTCTATCCTCTTAATGCCCGAATCCATAAGAATGGCATTAAAATAGGACGGGTTAATATCCCGCCCCATTTTTGAGGTCTGCCATAATTCGTAGCTTTCCACCGCCAAATCAACCGCCCTTTTGATTTCCTTGGTGCTTGCTTCTTTGTCTTTTGGTATGTAATAAGTTGCTTCAATATCAAAGTCAACCGTTGTTGGTGCTGCAACTGTTACCTTGTCCGTCATTGGTCTTATATTATCAGCACTTAAATACTCCTGTACCTCTTTTATAAGTTCCTCACTCGGCAATTCTCCGCCATATAGCATAATCCTTATGTCTGCTACTCCGTCCTCCGGGCTTTCTGCGGATACATCACTTATTTGTGAGGATACCGCTTTGGCGTGATATGTGTAACTTCCTCTCGGTCCGGCTGTTGTGTAGCTTTCTTCGGACTCTCTCATACGGTTGTAATATGCCGTGTCGCTTTCTTCTCCGCTTCCTCCGGCTGTTTCTGTTGTATTTGCCACTTCCTTAAAATATAAAAATTCTTCTGTAACAAGTTTGCTTACCTGTCCGGGTGCAAAGCCGTTTCCGTCCTCTCCTAATGTGGTGCATACCGCTTCTACCTCTGCGTATGTCTGCCCTGCCGGAAATGTTAAATATCCTGTTGTTACAAAGTTAATATATCCGTCTACCGTTACCTCGATTTCATCCGTTATCACATACTCTTTATCAAGTGCTGTTGTAATGCTGAATCCAAGTGTTGTCCTTGCTGCCGTAGGCTGTAGTCTGTATGTATTATGGAATATCTCACTCAATGAATCCAAGTTCTGCCCTGTTGCATATCTCGGTAAGTTCTGTTTTGCTGATTCGTTGATATTTACCCTTTCCTGTATAATTACACTTGCAAGCCACAGGATAAACGCTCTTACCGGGTCGGCAGGGTATAAGGTTCTCCCTGTAATTTCCTCGTATCCTGCTATCAGCTTATTTACAAGTGCTTCCGTGTTGGTATCTACAAATTCAACCTCGGGTAACTCACTCGGTATATTCCTCGTCGTATTCGTCGTATTCGCCATTAACTTCTACCTCCACTTTAGGTTTTAATATTCCCCTTTCATAATCTGCCGTAAACTCCACGCTTATAATCTCCGCTCTCGGCTCGTATTCTCCGATTTTGTCGTAAATATCTGCCGTAGCAAGTGCCGTAGCTGTTGTAATTGGCTTGTCTATATAAGCTGCATTTAATCCAAACTCACGGTTAAGGGGTATATCGTATTCTATTGAGGACAGTAAAAACCAAACATTTTGTATTACTTCCTCGTATAATGTTTTCGGTGCAAGGTTTATAGGCTGTTCCTGTGTGGTGTCTATTGTAAAACTCATTTCTGCCCCCCTTTCTACCTCTTTGCGTACTGTTCAAGCGATAGTATGCTTTTCGCTATCAACAGGTTTCCTTGGTTATCAAATCTTTCAAAGTCTTTCGTGTGTCCTGTTATAACCCATTGGCTACCGTACTTCGTACCTCCGATTATAAGTGTAAGAATTTTTCCCTTTTTTCTGTACTTGTCTATCTTATCCTGCATACTCTTAGGATTTACCCCGAGAAATGCGGATAAATAAATTGTAAGGCTTGCCGTGTCTGCATCATTGTATTGAAACTCTAACAACGGCTTTTTCAAGTGCCTTGTATGCTTTGCGTAGTTGGTTTTACTGTCTATTTTCAAATCTTCAAAGGTTTTTACCTTATTTGCCGATACCTTAAAGACAATATCCCCAAGTGTTCCAATCTCTGCCATTAGATACCTCCTATAATAAATCCGTCCCCCTCTCCGTCCGGCTTGAATATACACAATACCCATTGCCCTACGGTTGGAATCCAAGGTTTTATTTTAATATCACATCCTGTTTTACATTCCACGGTTGGCGTTCGCTTCACAATCCTTAAATCTCCTGTTACTATTCCCTGGTCCGGAATCTTTACCCTTGCTGTCATATTCCCGGAATTAACCTTGCTTACCTGTCCTATTCTTACAATGTCTTTTAATTCCTGTATGTCTGTATTTCCGAATCCTGCCATTTAATAACCCTCCAATACGCTACGCAATTTAATCTGTACCTTGTATCCGCCTGTCAAGCTGTGCTGTGCCTGCTCGACTATGTATTTACCGTCAAATTCTCCGTACCCGTATACAGTAACCGTAATTCCTGCTACATAGTCCACATCCCCGACTAAAGTAAATTCTGCCGTGGTTTCGCCTTTGTTTCTCTGTCTTAATTGGCACTTTGCCAACTCCAAGGCTTCCGCTTCGCTTGATACTTTATGTTTAAATTCGTATGTCTGTCCGTCCGGGTCTGCTCCCGGTGCTGTGTATGTAGCTTCAATAGTTTTCTTTGTGTCGGGGTCTGTGTATGATACATGGCATTTCGAATACGATGTATCCGCCGTCTTAGTTGAAAAACTGTAGCTTAATATATTTCCTTTTCCTGCTTTAATCTTTTTTACGGATGCCTTACCCTCGTAATCCACCTCGTCAAAAAGGACTATTGTTTTTGATGTAACCTTTAATGAAATGCCTGCATTTTTGCATAGTTTTTTCAAAAAGACTATATCTGCTGTGTTTACCTGTTCCTTTCTCTTGTAACTCGGATTGTGGCTTGAAAGATACATTACTTTCATGCTGTTACCCTTGCCTATCTTTTCTGCTATATTTTTAAGATTGGTATTTTCCCAAGTCTTAGATTTCTTTTCCTGTCTTAACTTTGTGCTATATGGTATTGATGTAGCTTTTATAGTCAGCTTTTGCGGTGGTCCTTGATAACTTACGCTGTCAATTTCAAACTTTCCGCAATCCAATACCTTATCTTTCCCGTCTGAATACGGATTTTTTTGTATTACAATAGCGTGTATCTCCGTGCCTTTAAATGCTTTCTTTTCTTTTATTACGGTTGTTTTAGTTGTTGTTGTCGGTGTTCCGCCCTCAACATCTGAAGCATTGCACCAACCGTATACCCTTTGTCCGTCTTGCGATATTAAGTGATACGGGTGTGCGTTGTGGTTTGCTATTGTGCATTTACAGGTGCTTGCACCCCTGTTTACGGTCGGTTCTGCTGCCATAGAGGATATATATACCGGTCCGCCTTTGAACTTTACAATAGCACCTACTTTTATCTCTCCACCGCCTGTAGTGACCGTTTCCGTCTTGGTTCTTACTGCTTTGCTCGTATTGAGCCAATCCTTTATCCATTTCCCCTCCCTATCGTCTAGGGATATGCTTATATCGTCTGTTTCGTCCTCTTCTTTGTCCGTGTAGGACAGGGATAACAGATACTTGGATAACTCTTTGGATATATCTGCACCTTTAAAATACAGTTTTATCACGGTACGCCTTGCGTAGTTTTTATTACTCACTTACCGTTACCCCCTGTTTCCACGGTGGCAGGGATTCCGATACCGTCAATTCAATTTCCGGCAAGGTCAATACAACCCCTGCCGGAAAGATGTAGGTATCTTTATACTCAATATTCGCTTTAATAATAGTATCCATATACATTTCATTTCCGTATGCTTTGTAAGCCACAATATCCCAAGTGTCCCCGGATACCGTTGTGTAAGTATTATTAAGCATATACTACCCTGTCCTCCTGTTCTTTTTCTTCTTTCAGAATTGCTACAATGATTGCTCGTAGCTTTTCTAAAAATGCTTCGTCATACTGTTCTAACTGTTGTTTAATGTTATTTGCTTCGCCGTTGCCGTTTACTACAATGCTTGGCGAATTTTGAACATTTATAACGATTGTGCCGGCCCCGCCCATTCTTGCAGATACATTATCTGCCGTCTGTGCCTGTGAGATATTATTAAATATCTGTCCTGTCTGTGCTGCCGTAAATACTTTTCTGTTGGCAGCGTTTGTTATCAACTCCGGTCCATTCTCTCCGGCTATGAATGTACTCGGTGTTCTGCTCGTACCTTTTGCAAATCCCGGTATTTTAGGTATGTTAATTCCTTTTCCGCCAAGTCCGGGAACCCAATCCGGCACTTTCAGCTTATTAAGTCCACCAATTACGGTATTGACTGCTGATACAACGGCTCGTAAAGGTGCTTTTATGATTTCGCCAAGTCCTCCGACCGCTCCCGAAAAGATAGACTTAATTCCGTTCCAAGCCTGCGACCAATTTCCTGTAAACACGCCTGTCACAAACGAGATAATTCCCTGTAGCACGGTCATTAAATTTTGTATAATTCCCTGTACCGAACCTAATACAGATTGAACCACCGATAAAATCACGGGCATTACTGCCTGTACCACCTGTAAAATTCCCTGTATGATAGGTGCTACTATGTTCCAAATTGTCGTTAATGCCGTCTGAATCGCCGGAAGCAATACAGATAAGACATTGGTAACAACAGGTAAAATTGCCTGTATCATGCTTGATATGGTAGGCAATACTGTTGATGTTATAAAACTGAATAATTCCGATATAATCGGTAATACATAAGTCTGTAAAAACGAGATAAGTTCCGATATAATCGGCATCAATCCGGCTATAAAATTCGCAATAATTGGAATTACTGCCCCGACAAAATCAACTATGCTTTGAATTATTGACATTATCGTAGGTGCTGCTGCCTGTATGAAACTTACGATACCCGGTACAACATCATTTATAATTACCTGTAATACCTGTTCTGCCACAGGAACTACATAAGTTGTCACAAATGCTATTACATCCGATACTGCCGTCTTTACTTTTCCAAGGATATTTACAAGCGTGTCAAATACCTGTACGCCCTTATCCCCGAATATCTCTTGTATTTTGTTTCTTGCTTCTCCGATATTGCTATCAGAAAAAATATTTTTAATGGTATCTCCAACACTCGTTATAACCGCCACAATCTTATCAAAGATTGCCAACGCTTCACTTCCGAATGTTTTTTCTATAAATGCTCTGATTTCCTGTAAGTGGTTCTTAACTAACTGGATAACGGTAATAATCGTTGTGATTACTCCGACAATCGGCAATATCTTTCCTACCACTCCACCAAGCGGACCGAAAATAGAGCTTGCCAAGTTTCCCAACGGTCCAAGCATTGTTTTTATAGCATTTCCTACAGGTGCTATAAACTTCGTTATTTTTCCGAATCCTGCCCCTATAAGATTGCCAACCTTACCTAACGGCGAATTTGCAACAATACCGCCTAATCCCGATAGGATACCGCCAAGCCTGCCACCCATTCTTGTAAATGGTGTCAAAAACAGATTAAGTAGCTTTGAGCCTGCACCTGTTACCGTACCGCCGATTTTTCCACCTAAACTGCTGAATACACCGCCGATTTTTGTAAACAAGGTGCTATTGCTTAATACACCGCCTAAAGCACTACTTACGCCCCCGGCTGCGTTCTTTACGCTTGTGAAGTATCCAAGAATACCGCTACCGATATTCTTAAAGTTTAAAAAGCCACCTGTAAGGCTTGATAGGTATGTATTCATACCTAACCCTTGGAGTTTTGCAAAGGCTCTTTGTATTTTAAATACACCGCCTTGTACTTCAAGGAATCCTAATTTTGCTGCAAGTCCTCCAACCTTTAATCCTGCCAACGCAACGGCAACCTTGGCAATGGTCTTTGTTGCCTGTGGATTTTCTCTTACAAAGTTCGTAACCGCATTTACTATCTCTGTAAATTTCTTTACACCCTCTGTAAGTGTTGGCAATAGCAACTCTCCAAGTTCTACCTGTAAGGCATCAAAGGCAGATTTTGCCAATGTGATGCTTCCGTTAAGGTTGTCTAACTTGGTTTCTGCCATTTGTTTAGCTGCACCGTCACAGTTATATACCGCATCTGTAAGTTTATTAAAATCCGCTTCGGATGCGTTTACTATGGCAAGCATACCTGCAAAACTTTCTTTTCCAAAAATCGTTGTTGCTGCTGCCACCTGTTCCGCTTCGGACAATCCGCCTAAACTGCTTCGGAGGTTCTTTACTACATCCCCGAAACTCTTCATAGAGCCGTCTGTATTTGTAAGGCTTATGCCGTATTTCTTCATTGCTGCTGCTTGTGCATCTGTCGGCTTTGCCATATTGGCTAATGCCGTCTTTAAGCTTGTACCTGCAACCTCTGCCTTAATACTTGCATTTGCCATAAGACCAATGCCTAAAGACATATCTTCTACGCTATAGCCTAACGCTCCGGCTACTGGTGCAACCTTTTGGAATGTTGACCCCATCATGCTTACATTGGTGTTTGCATTGCTAGATGCCTGTGCTAATACATCTGAAAAATGCCCGGCATCTGATGCACTTAATCCAAAAGCCGTTAAGGCATCTGTCACAATATCAGATACGCTTGCTAAATCTTCCCCGGAAGCTGCTGCAAGGTTCATAATGCCCTCGATACCGCCTAGCATATCCTCCGTTTTCCAACCTGCCATAGCCATGTATTCCATAGCCTGTCCGGCTTCCGTTGCGGTAAACTTGGTTGATGCTCCCATTTCTTTAGCTTTATTTGAGAGTTGGGCGATTTCCTCGGTCGTTGCTCCCGATATTGCCTTTACTCCCGACATCTGCTCTTGAAATTCTGCTGCCTTTTTAACCGGTCCGGCATATATTGCCGTTCCTACTGCTGCGATTGCTCCTATTGTTCCTGTCAACTGCGACTTTGTTTGTGCTATCGCTTGGTTGTTCTTATCTATTTTCTCGTTGATAGCTGCTACTTTTTCCTGTGATTTTTGCAGTTTATCATACTGTTTTTGTAATTCCTCTGTATTCTTCGCAAGGTTATTTGTATCTATGCCCGCTTCTTGGAGTGCCTGCCCCATTTCCTGTAGCTTCTCCGTTTCGTCTGCTGCCTTATCCCTCGCTTTTGCCAACGCTTCCGTATTGGCTTCTAATTTCTTTTTAAGTTTCTCTGATTCTCCGCCTGTCGCATCATACTCCGCCTGTAGCCGTTCATGCTCCTTTTCAAGGTCTGTAACCCTCTGCTTGCTCCTCTCCACTGCGGTCTGCTGTTTCTGATACGCCGATACGTCTTTTAATTTATTTCTAACCTCTTTCAGATTATCGCCCAAAAGTGTAACGGTGCTGTTTGCTGTCTTAAATGTTTTTGAGAAGTTCGGCCCCAAGGCTGCGGTTAATTGAAAGAAAAATTGAAATTGTCTTGCACTCGCCACGTCCTTACCTCCTTTCGGGCATAATAAAAGCACCTGCCTGTGCAAGTGCCGAATCTATGTAAATTTTAATTATTTTCTTGGTTAAAATCCGCCCTGTATTTCAAGGGCGGATATGTTATTGGTTGTTCTGCTGTTGTGCTTTTTCTTTTTCTATCAATCCATTAAGGCTTTTAATCCACCCTCTTAAATCACGGATTGTAAGGCTTATCCAAAAGTCAATCCCTGTATGTGTCTGTCTTGAAAGTAAAAGTGCATTTTCTCTTACCCAAGTTCCGGGGTTTAATCCGACAAGCCTGTTGTTACTAAAAAATCTCTACTCTTATTCTTGATTTTTCCAAAATCCCGAATAGGTAAATGCTCGATAAGGTCGCTTCCTACGCCTGCTGCTCTCGCTGCCATTTTCGACAGGAAAGATGTAGAAATTTCCGGCGATAATACATACTCTCCAACTGCTGCCATTTCATTCTCAACGGCAATCATATCCGAACCCAAAAGACCCTCAAAATCAAAAGTCAACTTGTCGTAAGTCTTTCCTTCAAATTCAAAAGGTTTCTTGAAAACATGAGTATAATTTAATCCGTCCGTGTCCGATTCGGTCACATTTACTTTCTTTTCCTCTATTGCTACTGCTGTCTGCTTTACATCTTCCATTGCGTTTAATCCTCCATTTTTCTACCAATATAGGAAAAGCACGGTTTCCCATGCCTATTTTCCAAGTGCTTTTCTCACATCCGCTAAGTAATCTTTTCCGTTTACATAGTAGATATAGTTAAGTGGGTCAATCTCCAGCTTTTTCTTGCCGTCAATGTATGTAGCGTAATAACTTACTGCATACTCTCCGCTTACCTCTGCTGCTGCTGCCGTGGCAACCTTTCCGGGGTTAAGTTTCTTTGGTGTGATTACAAGAATATGCTTCACGGATACAACCTCTGTAGTTCCTTTGACAGTATCTTTCTGCTGCTGTGCTGCTCTTAAATCAATGTTATGCTGTCTTGGCTCATGTAATTTAATCGCATTGTTTGTTACGGTTCTGAAATTAAGTGTAAGGCTCATTGCTTCAATCGCACCCAAAATTACAGATTCTATTTTACCGCCAATGCCGGCCCCGCTGATTTCCTCGGTAATATTTGAAATTTCCGGCAATGTTACTTCGGAGATACCGATATACTCCGTTGCATCTTCATATACCGCAAAACCGATTACTGTTTCGTCAATCTTTGGCATCCTGTTTTACCTCCTACGCAAAAATATTTTCGAGATAACTTACGTCATACTCTAATACAAAATCAAGTTCCTTTGCCGGACTTGGAGGGGTAAGGTAAATATGAAACTTTGCCTTTCCTGCTAACAAGTCTGCTGTGGTGTTCTCTTCCTCTAAGAACTCAACACGTCCGCCTAAAATCTTCTCTTCCGCCATTAAGCCGTTAAGCCAAATGTTAATACTCTGTGTTACTGATTCGATAAGTCGTTTATTTAACTTCTTATCAACTTTGCTCCACATAGACAGGATTACAGAGTTTGCAACCCAACCGAACATACGACTTACGCAATAAAAGTAGTCTGTAACATCCGTATTTGCCGGGTAACACGCTGTTTCATTGCCCCATGATACAAAACTGCCTGTAAGGTTTAAGGCTGTGATAATACCGTTTGAGTTAAGGTAATTTGCCTTTACAAGGTCTAAGAGTACCTCTGTGTCGTCTGCAAGTACCATTCCGTCAATCTGAATAGTTTTATTACTTGCTGATTCACACGGCGAACCTCCGCCTAAATCCTCTGTTGCATCCGTCTTTGACATAACGCCCGCCTGATGCACAGAAGAATGATAAGTCTTACCTCCAAGTGTATACTTGGGCCATGTAACAAGCTGTGACGGCTGTGAGATATTGTTATCGCTCTTCCACTTTGGTACATCTGAATATGCCTTTACGGTTGTTGTATCTGCATCAATGATTGCTTTTCCTACAAATAAACCGTTAATATTTTCTGCCTTGGCTGCCATGATTGCAGCTACTTCCGAATCTGTAGAAAAATTCGGTGCAAGAAAAAGTGTAGGGATAACTCTGTACTTAGGATATACGGAATCAACCAACTCAAAACCGCTTGATTTATTTGTTGATGTATCATAACCTCCAATAATATCCTTTTTCGTGACCTTGCTAGGGTCAACGGAATTGAATTTGATATTAAGTTTTGCATTGTCCGCCTTGATTTTCCCGCTTTCAATGCGTTCTAACCTTAATACTCCGTCTGCGTAGAAAAGGTCGTAATCCTCTCCCCTTGTATATTTTTCCGTAAGCGAATCTTCTCCGTCATATCCCTTTACTTCTACTGTACCGCTTACGGCTTCAAAAGGTAATTCCGTGATTCCTCCGGCTAATATCTTGTCTACTGTTTCCTCCCCTTTGAGGTGTTTTGTAGGGTCAAGGACATTTACCATAACGATAGGTCCATTAGAATATAATTTGAATGATGAGTAGATTTCTTCGCAAATATCGTACTTATCCCATTCGTCACTATATCCCATTGCTGCTACCGCTTCCGCATAGTTAGATGCGTATACAGGCTCATTTACTTTACCGCCTACCGTATGCACCGGGGCAGTACCTACAATGAGGTGTATACTGCTGTCTGCGACAACAGGCGTTGATACACTCGTAGCCTGTTTACTTGCTTTCGCTCCGTGATAGTAATTGCTCATTACTTTAATCCTCCTTTGGTTTTCTCATAAGACTTAAAACATCATTGTAATATTTGTTTAACAATGTTCCTGCTTTCTTTGTTTTCGGTTTGTTTACCGCAAGACTCTCCGTGGTTACGATAAGCAACCTTACCTGTGGTAACTTCTCAATGGTCGGCTTTAAATATTCCTCAATTTCCGCTCTGCTTCCTGTGAAAATTGTATTTTCAACCAACCCGGTGTTTGTTGTCGGTCCGATGTAAATAAATCTTCCCTCTGTGGCGTTCGTATTTGCCGTTTTCTGCTGTTTTTCTGTTTCCTTGGTGGAATTTACCGCCTGTTCCGTTTCCTCTGCCTGTGTGGCTGTTCTGCTTGCTCTCGGCATACTTTATACCTCCTTTATTCTAAATATTTTCTTACATCCCTGTGAATCTGTGGCAATTCCCATATTGTCATTAACTCACCAACTTGGTACAATTCCATGTTTTCATCATAGATAATCGTTTCTATCGGCATTTGACACGAATAGCGTTCATCTACCACCACATCCTCTAACAGGCTTGTTTCTATCTTCGTTACAAGATTTAGGCATTGCATATAATTTTCGTTTTCATCTTCCGAAAATGTAACGCAAATAATACGCACCCTGCATACGTTCTCTTCATCATCTACCTTTTTGGTAAGCAATTTGAGAAGTATGTAGGGTGCTGCCTTTTTCTCCTTTTCCTTGTTTGGTAATCTCCCGATAAACACTAACGGCGGTCGTTCTCCGGGGTCTGTTCCATTCTCCGGCACTCTTGCAATCAACCGCATATCTTTTACTTTATCTTCCATATAGGCTTTAAGTGCATTTAATAGGTCAATCGCTGTCATTAACTACCTCCGTTCAGTATCCTATCAAGTTCATGCTCCATACGCTTGTTTATGACCTCGTTTACCCTGTCCTCTACAGTTTTTATTACTACTGTGTTTTCTGCCATTCTCGGCACGGACGGACCGTAAAACTGTTTAATTGGATAATTAGAATCTCCCTTACGCTCATATACTCCTATATGTCCGTTTGGCATCTGTGCGGTAAAGCCTTTTTGTAACTCTACTTGGCTTTCATCCCTTTTAACTGCTGCCTTTACGGAAGTTCTGCCGTATGTTGCTTTCTGTGGTGCGACATTGAATTTAATAAGCGGGATAACCGTACCTGCGTACTCAATACTTCCTATCAATCCGTCACTCCGCATTTCAACCTTTTTGTACCCAATATGTGAATATCTCGATATAACCGCCGGACTTACATAATACACGCTCTTAATCTGCTTGTTAAAAGCTGTCCGCCCTGCTGATAATCCCCTTTGCATTGCGGGTTTTAGTATTTTTTCGTCTGCTTTCCCCAAACCGGATAAAATAGCGTGTAGCCTGTTGGTGGTTTCCTGTGATACTTCAATGTCTACCATTTATTCATCCTCCCCCACCAATTCAATAATAAGTTCGTTGTATTCTGTCGTTACCTCGGATATTTTATACAGTTCTTTATCTATCCACATCCTCATGCCCTGCCTTGGTTCTTTTTCCAAATCGGATAATCGGATGCGTATTACAATCAGCTTTTGGTATATGCCCTGTGCATGGTCCCCGGATAACATTTGTCGGCGTGCTTCTGCATCTTCTGAATCAAAAACTACAGGTATGTTCCTGTCTATTCCGTCAATGCGTATCCTGTGAACTTCTGCAAATTCCTCCGTATTGTAAAAGGTGCGGTCAAGGTCTTTATCAAGCATTTCTTTAAAATTTCTCATAAGCTGCCACCGCCTTAGCAGACGATAGCAACATACCAAGAATCTACTTCGTGAGGTACACAAAGTGGTGCTGAATTTAACTGTAAGAATCTTCTTGCAGGCTTTCTTTCTACCCACTGCTCCGGGATTCTTGACCCCTCAACAACTGCAATCGTCTTTCCCGCTTCGTCCACAATACCAACCGCACCGTAGTACATAGAGTATTCTGCTTCTGTGGATAACAGGATAACCGCATTTGTCGGTACTAAAGGCTTGTTGTCTGCTTTTCCCTTGTCTGTCCAGTTATCTAAATACCACTCGTTGTATGAGTAAATATCCATGCCCTCGCCCTGTAAAGTACCGATATAGGTTACTCCGTTCGGCAGTTCTTTAGGCTTGATAACTGCAAGGTCGTATCTTTCAACGTCAAGCATTTTTAACACTTCCTCGTCTGCAAGGAAAGATTCCAAAGCTTCATCTCCCATAATACACATATTGCAGTTTACAAAGCCTGTTTTCTGCACCTGCTTACGCCATGCCTTTAACTGCTTGATTTTACCGCCCTGTGTCTTATTCCACTTTTCAGCGTCCTTTAAGACAACCTTATTTGTGAAATTAAAGTCAATTTCCGCCTGTATTGCCTTTCCGTTCTTATCAAGAATCGGAATCTTTCCTGTGAATAACGCCTGACAGCACATCCACTCTTCACGGCGGGTAATCATTTCGTCTAACTCTGTAAAATCACGCTGCATTTTCTCAATCGCTCTTTGGTTAGGTGTTTTACCGTTGTAAAGGCTTTCCCCCGGCGTTCTCTTCAAAATATCGTCAACGGTAGTAATCTTGTTAGGTGCTACAAGCGGTGGCTCGTATGTGTCGGTCTGAAAACCCTCGTTGTCGATAGTGTCCCCGCCGATTTTCTTATGTACGAATGGTGCAAGCTGTCGATTTCCTTTCTTAAAATCTACATCAATTTTCTGCGTATCGAATGTTTCGACATTACGGAAGAATGTAGACTTAATGAATGTATGCACTTTAGGCATACGCTCTACAAGTTTTCCCATTGTTCTAGGGTCATAAATGCTGATATTTGCCATTTTCTCTTATCTCCTTTTCTGTTTAAGCTGTTGCATTATCTGTATCTACAAGAAAGATGCCAATTTTTCTAAATGGTGCTTTAAAGTCTGATGCTTTTTTACCTGCCGGGCACTCGATTGCACTACCGAAAAATTCGCCTGTGAGGTAATATACAACCTCTTCTCCCTCCTGTGCATCCTCTGCTGCAAGTCCGTAAACATCTGCTACGGTATCTGCTGTTACCGCCTTAATTGTTCCGTCTGCTGCAAGTGTGATAGGCATAAGTTCGTGAATAGTTTCTCCGCTTGCTACTGTGCCCGAATCGGTCACAACGGGAAAATCTCCGGCGTGTACCATTTTAGGGGCGTAACTTCCTAATTTTTCTTTTCCTGCCATTATTTTTTACCTCCTGTTATTTTGTCTGTGGATACATCTGGTCGATAATCTCGCCGAATGGGTCGTTGTCTTCTCCCTGTCCGCCGTTGTTGGAAGTCGGGGTAACATCTTTTACTCCCGAATTGTCTACATCTTCCTGTCGGTCATTTAAAAATGCCTGTCCTGTCTTTTTCTGTTCTGTGATAATTTGCATTGCAAACGCTTCGGCTGTCACAGGCTCTTCATATTTTGCCTTGTTTGCCAAATCCTCAAACCCCGGCAATGTCATATCATCAATCGCCTTGATTCTTGCCCTTTCTGTATCTACTGCTGCCTGTGTGTTCGCTCCGGCGTTGTCTTTTGTATCTGCCAAAATCTCGGTTTTATACGCATTGGCTACGTCCGGGTGGTTCTTTTTAAACTCTTCCAATGTCATGTTATTGCCCTCCTTGTTTTTTCCATTGGTTTTATAGTTATTATTATGGCTATTGGCGTAGCCTAATAATCCTTTTGGTATCGTGCTGAATCTCTCCAAACCGATAGGTACGGAATTTACTATTACCTTTTCCGCATTTTCTACCTCTGTGTCCACATCTGTAAACATTACTGCGGTACAAAATCCCGCTTCTACCGCTTCCTCGCCTGTGAACCATTCGCCCTCATTTGTCATAAGGCTTTTGATTTCTTCCTCTGACTTGTCTGTAACAGTCATGTAGCAATTAACGATAGATTGCTTGATTGTTTCTAATTCCTTAACGATATTTTCCAAGTCTGTTGTATTGTAATATCCAATCAATCCGGCTAATGGGTCGTGTATCATAAATACACCACCTACAGATATTTCTATCGTATCGCCTGCCATAGCAATAATAGTTGCTGCACTTGCACACCAACCGTCAATTTTTACTGATATTTTTGCTTTGTGTTCTTTTAACCGGGTGTATATCGCTACTGCTGCAAATACATCCCCTCCGCCCGAATTGATACGCACGGTTATTTCATCAACCGGTCCCAAGTCTTTTAGTTCTTGGTTGAATACTCCCGGTGTGATTTCATCCCCGTACCACGAATACTCGGAGATTTCGCCATACAATAACATTTCTGCCGTGTTACCCTCTTCGTCCGGCACAAAGTTCCAAAATCTATGTACTTCGTTCTTATTCCTCGGTTTCTTCCTCTGTCTGCCCTCCGTCATTGTCGTGGTTGTTTTCTCTGTCTGATTCCTCACGTCCGTTAATATTCTCAACGGTTTGTGTATCTGTCTTTGCACCTCCTGTTACCTCCTTTAATAATTCCTCTTCACGCTTTCGCTGTTTGATATTTTTGTAAAAGTCCGTGCCTGTAAGTTCCCTTGCTTCTCTTTCTCGGGTTGAGTATCCGCCCTGTACCCTCTTTTCTGCTGCTTCAACCTCTTTTGTCGGGTCAAGCTGTCCGGCACTCGGTCCCGTCCATTCTGCCGAACAATAGGCATCTTTTATAATCGGGTCTGTGAAAAATCCGGGTGCCTTGATTCTTCCTTTCGCTACCGCTTCGCTTAACCACTCCTCATAGATTGGTTGGCAAAAATCAGCAACAAACCACGCACGGTACATTTTTACAACTTTGAAAAACTCAAGGATTGCTGCCCTTGATGCGGAATAATTGCTTGAAAATGCCATAATCAGTATTTCGTAAGGAATTTCCAACGCTGCCCCTATCTGTTTCAATACTGCGATTACAAAAGGGTCAAAATTCGGGTTTGGTCTGCCCGGATTTACCATATTGGCTTTTTCTCCCTCTCCAAGGTCAATTACTGCCCCCGGTGCAAGTTCAATACTGTTTTCATCCTCTTGGTCTACCTGCATCTCTTCCGGGATACTCTCCCCGAACGGTACATCATCACTCGCACTTTCTTTTTCAATAAACACCGTAAACAAACCGTTAATAACTGCTGCCAACACTTCCGCTTCGGTATATCTTCCAAGCTGTTTTATTGTGTCTATTACTGGTGCTAAAAAGGGAACTCCCCGGACTTGCCCGATTCGTTCCCTGTTCATAACGTGTAATATGTTTCTTCGCCCTGTTTTTTCTCCGTATGCAAGCACTCTTACCCACTCTCTCGGTTCTCTATCCGTAAATGACAACGGATGAAACTTTGATACATGGTAGGCAACAACCTCTCCTGCTGTGTTCTTTTCTACACCCTCGCAAAATAAAGGGTTTACCTTTTCGTTATCCGGGGTGCTTATCCTGTCTGCTTCAATCGTCTGTATTCTAAGGTCGTATATACTCCCTACCCTCTTTGTGGTTGTCATAAGTGCGAACGAATCGCCACTAAGTAAGGCGTTTAAAAATGCCAACTGCTGCAACTGATAAAAGTTATCTATTCTTTCAAGGTCGCAATTTGTAGAATCCGCCCAATGTGCAAATTCTCTTTCTATCGTTTCCTCTAACTCTCTTGCTTCCTCCGGCTCAATCTTTAATACTTCCTCATTGATTGATGCTTTTAGGTGTAATCCAATTCCTATAGTATTGGTTCTAAGCCTTTTAATTGCCCCTGTGGCAACATTTGAGCCACCATAGAACAAATCCCTAGACCTCTGCCTTAAAGGGTCTATATTGTCCTCTACGTCCTCTCTGTGGCTACCTCCGCCGTGCGTCCAACCTATAAGGCTTTTCTTTGTGGCACTTGCACCGTAGTTTCCGTAACCGCTATCAATCATGCTTAGGCGTTTTTTTGCCACCTCTCGCTTTAATGCCCTTTCCGGGGATATTGCTTTTATGGCTTTGTCAATAAAATTCAAGGCTTAAACCTCCTTTCTCCGTATTTTGGGTACGAAAAAAGCACCTTGGATGCTTCTATATCTCCTTGGTGCTTTGCTATTTTATATATTATCACAAAAAATCGGGCAATGGCGGGCAATCTTTTATTTTCCTGTTTTGCTTGTATTTCCGCCCTTTTCTGCTGTTTTTGCCTATAAATCTCTCGGCACAATCCTATACACCCTGTTCCTGCCTTTTTTCTTTGCTAAATTCTCCAATTCCGCCACCTTATTACTCCAATATTCTATCTGTTTACGGATTTCTGCTAAATTTGCCCTTGTAAATGACTTTCCGCCTATTGTGTATGATTGGTTTATTGCTACCTCGTTTTCTGCTTCTAGCCATATTTCCAAGTGTTTTTTTGCTACTTCAAGTGTTATTGCTGCCATTATGCTATACCTCCACTTCGATTTCCTCTATGTCTTGTGTGTTTTCGTGTTGCCTGTACCTCCGTATTTTTCTTCGGTGGTTCTTTTAGTGTTAATCCTGTAATTTCTATTGCTGCCTGTGCGTAGTTTCTGCAATCTAAAGGCTCATTTCGTTTTGTTTCTCCTGTAAGTTCCCATACAAAATATGGTCTGCCTTTTTTATATTTTAATACCTGTTTCTCTGCCGTAAGACCCTTAAAATAATCCTCGTCATATCCTCGGATGTATTCGTTTTCGTCTTTCGGAAAGTGGCAGTATCCGGGGCCCTCTTCCTCAATCTGTAACCTCTGTAGTAAAAGGGATTTACCTGTATCAACTCCAAGGGTAAATAAATACGCCTGCTCCCTGTTGTTTTTTGTCGGCTTTGATATGTACGGTCTTGCCGTACCCTCATTACCTCCCTTTATTGCAAATATCTTTCTCGCCGTTCTCGCTTTACAGAATTTATATACCTTGTTGGTAAAATGTCCGCCCGAATCCATGCAGGCACATGATATTCTCATTGCCGTACCGTCCGCTTTCTTAAATGTCTGCTTTAGAAAATTGTCAAGGTTTTTCCATACTTCCGATTGTTTCAAATCTCCGTATATCCTCTTGTAGATTATACCGTAGCTTTCGTGTTCCACGCCCCAACCTACTACCTCGACCTCGAAACGGTCATCCTGTGTATCTATTCCTGCCGTGATTGCTATAACTTCGTCCGGCACTTCGCAACGGTATCTTTCCCTACGCTTCAACAGGTCATCTTTACTTGCTTTTTCGCCCTGTTCCTCCCAAGTTTGCCCCAATTCGGTATTAACCCAAGATTTCATAAGTTCGATATTGCCTTTTTTTAATGCCTGGTCCGCTTCAATAAAGCCTTTTACTATCTTATCCCAACCAAAAAAAGTAGATGCCAAGGAATTAAAATGGAATCCTCGCACTTTACGGTTTGGGTATTTTGCCACATACCGCCCCTCGTTAAAATGTTCTTTCCACTCAACCTCTGTATGTACTGCTCCACATTTTGCACATACATAGGTTGTACTTTCTATTTCCCCGTCTGCATCCACCTTATAGATTAAATTACTCCATTCCAACGGTTGTAATTCTCCGCAACTCGGGCAAGGTACATTCCATTCCTCCATAGTAGAATGTTCGTACTCCATTTCTATACGGCTTGCCCCTTTTATCGTTGGCGTGCTTGTGTCTACCTCTTTTCGATTCCAATATGTTGTAAGTCGTTTCCCCGCAAGTATCAGAGGGTCCCCCTCTGCTCCTGCTGTTGGTGGGTAAGCATCTATCTCGTCCGCCAATAATATACGAATCGGTCGGCTTCTTAACTCCGTTGGAGAGTTTGCACCTGTCATTGTGATACGTCCGCCCGGAAACGCCTTTTTAAAGATTGTGTTTCCTGCGGTTCGGCTTTTCTCATTTATCTTATCCCTTAATGCCGGGGTATCTCGTACCATTGGCATAAGCCTGTCTTTACTCATTGTTTCCGCAAGGGATAAGGTCGGCTGCATACACAATATGGTGCATGGGTCGTAGTGCATATAATAGCCTATTGTATTAAGCAAAAAAGCATCCGTTTTTCCCATTTGTGCAGCACTCATAACCACAACTTTTTCAACAGATATATCCGTTATCGCATCCATAATCTCCCGCTGCCAAGGTGCTTTTTCTGTATTCCACTTACCGCCTTTGCTACCCGATTCAGAGGACAAACGGCGGTATCTGTCCGCCCATTGTGATAATGTCAAGTCGGGCGGTGGTTCTAAGACCTTAAATATTCTGTTGAAAAGGTCAATTGTTTCCCTCTTCATCTTCTTTTATTTCCTCCTTAAACATACCCTCAAAATCGGATAACTCGTTAAGTGCTTCTTTTATTTTGTCATTCAGATACAGAAAAATCTTTGCTTTATCCGTCATTGCTGCCAACTTGTCCGCTTCCTCTGCCGGAATGGCACTTAATCGGCTCTTGAAATTGATTAACATAGCTGTCATTACTTTTTCTATATCCTCTGACTTGTGCAATTCTCCTTTCTTTACCGCAAGGTCTAACTCTTCATTAAGTCTTTTTGTTTTGGTTAGCTTTGCTCGCTCTTCGTTGAGGTCTACCGCTTCCTGTGATTCCGGGTTACGGTCCCTCAAATATTTTATGTATGCCCTGTTGGTTTCCGCCAAGGCGTACAGGTTTCCTTGCTTTGTCTGCAAAATTCCTTTCTGTGTCAACCTCTCCACATTTTTAGGGGTCATATCTAAGAATTTTGCGACCGCATTTTTATCATAGAGTTTCAAAATCCTACCCCCTTAAAAAATTTTGCGGATTTTTGGAAGTCGTTTTTTCGACCTCGAATCTAGGAAGCGTTTGGGGTCACGGCACCCTCACGCCGTTCAGACGGCTTACAGTACCTACGCACCCTCGCCGTCCGTGGCGTGTGCCTGTGTCCGCCTGTGCGTGCGTGTGTGGTGTGTGCCTGCCTGTGCGTGCGTGTGTGAGCGTGTGGCGGTGCGTGGCGTGGCTACTGCTGCCGTGTGCCTGTGCCTATACCTCGCCGTCCTCGCTGTCCTCTGTGTAGCTATCGTCTATCTCTCCTGTATCGGGGTCTACATCATACTCCCCGCTTATCTTCTGCTTCATCAATGCGTACCGCTTCTCTTCCAATGTGATACGGCGTTGCTCTAACTCATAGGACTTTATAGTATCCAATAGCTTTATTATTCTGCCGTGTACTTTATTAAGCTGGTCCTCTAACTTCATTGCTCTTTCAAAGGCAGAGGATTTAATAGTTGTTTCCATAGCCACACTTAGAGCCGGTCCCTGTGGTGTATCCTTGCCGTCCTTATTGTATGCACCGTATGGGTCTGCATCCTCTCCCTCTTTTCCGGGCGTACGCATTTCTACAACCTTGTCTGTGTATAGGTTGCCTGTGGTGTCTGTGTTTAATTCTTTTATCCTTTTTTCCAAATCTTTTTCTTTGGCTATAAGGCTTTGTAATTCTCTTAATGTATTTTCCCCTGTATCAAGGGTAACTGATTCTATCAAGGCTTTTTCATCCTCTGATAATTCATCAAAATACACCTTAGAATATGCCCCGTGTGTTTCTGCGTTTTTATTTCTCACAGGGGCCCCGTGACCCTTGGCGTTTTTATTGCCTTTTTGTCCGCCCCTCTTTTTGGGTTTATTTTCAAGTGCATCATTCCACTTATCTACGCACTTCCATTTTCGTACCTTTGCCGAATCAATCCCCAAGGCTTCCGCAATTTCTGTATTCTTCATTAAGCCGTCTGAATCTAAAAAAAGTTGCTTCGCCTTTTCCCTGTTTTCGTCTTTCTGTCTTGCCAAGTCAAAACCTCCTTTCGTTTGTTTTCCCGGTTTTCGGCTTTCCGTTCTTTCGGAATCTTCGCATTTTTGCAAATTCAAATTTTTATAACACGAAAAGGCAACAGGATTTAACAATAAAATCCTGCTGCCCTGCTTCGCTTTTCATCTTAGTATTATACTACATAAAATCGGGCAATAGCGGGCAATCTTTAATGCAAAACCTCTTTTAAAATTTTGCTTCGTGATACATTTCTATTCCTTGCTAATTTTCCGCCTAAGACCTCTAAGGCAACGCACCTTATATTTTTACTCTGCCGGACAGAATAACTAATCTGTTCCGCTATGCGTTCCCATTTTTGACCCTGTAAGTAAAATCCGCATATAATAGCTTTGTGAATCGGAGTTAAGGAATAAATCTCTTTTGATATTTCCGTTCTCAATTTCTTTAACTCCTGTATTCTGTCCTTTAATTCCTTAATTCTTTCTGCGGTATCTGTACCTGCTATTTCGATTGCAAGCAGAGCCGTAGAATCGCTTGTATTACTTCCGTGTGGCATACCGTCATAGTTAATTGCCCCTGTGGTATCATACACGCTTTCGTACCGCTCTAGCCACTCGCCTGTAACCTTAATATCAAGGTCAATATCTTTGTAAAATTTTAAGATTGCTTCTACTTCCCAATTCTTCATTTTATGCTATCCTTTCTTTTATGTATTTTTCACACCATTTGATACTTGCTTTTCCTGTAGCTTCGATTTCTGCTATACAACTGCTGCCGTGCTTCGTCCTCTTGGCTTCGCAAGATTCGCAAATATCCGATTCTGCTATATCGAAAATATCTTTTAACCTCTCTGCAAGGTCTTTTATTTTCTCCATAAGCAAATCAAAGGATTGCATAAATTGATTTATTAAATCGCACGTTTCTTTTTCTGTTTTTCCAATTTGTGCAGATAGGCAGGCAACCAATGTAGATAATTGATTGCTTGCCTTTTCTTCTCCGCACCAAATAACGCCCTCCTTGTATTCGATACGGTCCATACGCACCGCCTAACCCTGTAAGTATTTCTGATACTCTACCGTTTTACCCATTACCCATACAGATAAGGCGTTGGTTAATCTACTTTCCCATTCTGCCGGGCAGATATTTCCGTTTTCGGATTCTGTCATAATAACTTTTCTTACCTCTTTCTGTATCATGTTATATTGACCTGTTCCGTATTTTTTACTTATCCATTCCGTAAAGGATAATCCCTTTTCCTGTGGTTCGGGTACATATTCCGGGTAATCGCTCATATCCTGTTGCCCCGGTAAGTTGTCGTTTTCCGCTTCGTCCTCCTGTGTTTCCTCCGGCTCATTCATAAAACTGCTTTCCTGTGTTTCCTCGGCATCCTCTTCCTCTGCCGGTCCCTGTGGTGCTTCCTCTTCGGAATCATCATAGGTCAATTCTTCTGTTTCAATCATCAATGCAACGATTTCCGCAAGGTCGGCATATTCGATAATGTATGTACTCCAATCCTCCTTAATCTGTATTGCCATTCCCTCCGTTTGGAATCTGTAGATAAATTCTTTTCCGTTGAGGTCTAAGGTCTTGGCTGTAAATGTCTTTGAAAAATGCTTAATCAATTCTTTTTCAACTGCTGCCACATTACCTTTAACCTTGAATATCGCACGGTTTACCTCTCCCTTTAATGCTTCCTTGATTGCTTTCTGTACCTGTTCCGCCTGTTCGTCTGTTATCTCCGGCTTTGGCTCTTCTTTCACGTCATTTATATGTAATTCGCCTTTTTCCTCGTATTTTTCGTAAGCCTGTTTCTGCCCCTCTTCATTAAGTCGGCTAAGTTCGTGGGCGGTAGAAATATTGATATTGCCTTTTTCCAATTCATTCTTAAACTCCTGTGATAAATTGTTTTCAATGGTTTCCATTCTTCCAATCTGCGTAGTTGATGTATTAAGCATTTGTGCCACAATATCACGGATACGCCCCATTTTCTTCCTTTCCGCTTTCGGCTTATCCTTGTTTTCTTCCTGCAAGGCTCTCTTGTACTCGGTAAGGATTTCTTTTAATTCCTTTGCCTGCTGCACCTTTTCCCAATCCGTAAGCTGTCTTGCCGTTGCATTGGTAAATATAAGGCTTAACTTGTCCTTGATTGTGTCGGATTCCTTTTTGATAAGGCACGGCACTTTTCTATATTCTTCTTTGCCATCCTGTACCAACTTCAAGGCTGCAAGTCTACGGCGGTGTCCTGCGATTACCTCGTATTTTCCGTGTGCTTCCGGCTTTACTACTAAATTCTGCTCGATATGTCCGACCAACTCAATAGACATTGCTAATTCGTCTATATTCTCTGTGGAATAGAAATTATCCTTACTTGGCATTAAATCCTCTACATCAAGCATTGTGACCTTAAATTCCTGTTCCTGTTCTGCCGGTCCCTGTTCCTGTACTGCTGCCCCTTTGCTTTTCGCATTGAGTAAGTCGTTAATGTTAAATCCTGCCATTGCTCTTTCCTCCTATTCTCAAAATGCCTATGCCTTTCCATTTTTCTGTGTCCGAATCGGTCACAATTTTTCTGATATTATCAAGCGTTTTTTCATTCTCTATGTATCTGATATAGTCCCGCTTTGGAATCAATACCATCTCTTCCTTTTCCTCTGTGATAATTCTGCAATCCACTATCTATACTCCTTTCCTGTATCTTTATCTCTCAATACGATACGTCCGACCATTTCATACCCTGCAATATCTATCATCTGCTTTAATACGCTTACAAGGTTTGTTACTTCCGGGTTGTATTCCCTTTTCTTTACTTTTGGTTCTGTTTCGTGGATTGCTGCCCCGGCTGTGGGGTCAGCATATCCCTCTTTGTTTCTGTATACCATTCTATCCCTCCAAATACTCCTTAACGAATGTCTTATAATCCCTTGCTGCTCCCGACCTCGGAGAATACTGCATAAGGCTTTGTGTGGTAAATGTGACCTCGTCCGCCTTTTCCGTTCTCCTAATATGTGTTCTGAATACCGGGTATCTCTGATTCTGCAAGTATTCCTCTCCCTGTCTGCATACATCACGGTTGTAGAACATTGTTACAAGGCATCCTCTAAACTTTAATTTCGGGTTAAGCTGTTTTGCATTGTTTATCTGTTCCTCTAATTCTTTCATGCCGTCAAATGCGTAGCCGTCAATCTTAATCGGTATAATAACCTCGTCTGCTGCCACTAAGGCATTTATGACAGATATATTTATATCCGGCGGACAATCAATAATACAGTAATCAAATATGTCCTTTACCTTTTCCAATTCCTTAGACAGGATTGTTACTTGGTCTATATCCTCGTTCTTGATTACATCAAGGTTTGCTGTTAAAAGGCTCATATTGGCAGGTACAACAGCAATGTTCCCATTTGCCCCAAGCTGCATTACATCCGTTAATGTTTTCTCTCCTGTAAGCACATTCGCAAAACTCGGTGCTTCATCATTCCATACACCGCACGCCTTGGATAAATTCCCCTGCTTGTCGTTGTCGATAATCAATACTTTCTTGTCGTAATCTTCCGCTAAGATATAACCCATGTTTACACTTGTGGTTGTCTTAGCACATCCGCCTTTCATGTTAATAATTGCAATAGTTTTCATTTGCTTTTACCTCCTGTTAATACTCTTTGTACTTCCTTAAAGTCCATTTTCTTAAATGCTCTAAGTATCCGGGCGAATACCGCCCCTGCCTGTCTGCCAAGTTCCTTATTCATAAAAGCTAAATCCTCGGAAGTAAATACTACTTTTAATTCCGGGTCGTTTATGATATTTTTGGCTTGTATTACCTCGATACCGCATAGGGTTCTTACTCCGCTTTTGAAATAATCCCTATCCTCCTGTGTCATTGGTATTTTTCCTATATTTGCCATACCGTTTTATCCCTTTCTATTGGTTTTCCACATTCGGGGCAAAATTTTAACGGTCTTGGACTAAATGTTATTTCCCCTCTTTTTCTATTCATTCTGTCGTATGTCCGAATTGTTATTTTTACCTTTGCAACATTTGTCATTTTTTGCTCTTCATTCGGAAGTCCTGTAAAAATTTCTCTGTTTTCTTTAATCTCTTTACATGTTTTACAAGTTTTCAATTCTTTTCCTCCTTTCCTGTGTGTTTGCACACTTTATACAATTTCTAAATGGCTTTAGGCACTCTATAAAGCGTGCAAGCCTGTTTTATGGTGGACTTCTTGGCATATATCCACCGCCTTTCCCGGCTATGTGATAGGCGTTGCAATTTTTCGCATTAAAAAATTACTAAAAACCTGTCGACTTACTGCACGCTCTCTAGTTGGCGTACCCACTGCTATTTTTTCACTCTATCCCTGCTACGGCTATTGGCTTGCCCTCGTCAGAAAACAGGTTGCCGACCTGTCTTGACGGCTCGTGGCGGTTGCCCCTTGCCGTTTCGGCTCTTTGCCGTGTTTTATATCTCAAAATTATTTGTTGCTATTGCTAATTCTCTTAATGCTTCCTCTTTACCGCAAATTTTATAGTATTCAGATAGTAGTTGCATTGTCTTTATTGTTTGTCCTCTCTTTATAAGTTCCTCTGCCAACTTTTCAATTCCACACCATTTATTGCCGTCTCCTTTTTCAAAACATAATTCCTGTAATTCGTGAAATATCTTTGTTTTTCTATCATCTAATGCAGAAATATTTTTATTCCATTCTGTGTATTTCTCTTTCAACTGTACTTTTGTCATATCTCTTACCTCCGTTTTGCTTTCCTTTGATGATTTTATTATATACTTATATAAGTATATTTACAACCCGGGATAATCAACAAATATACTTATATAAGTACATCTATCTTTTGTGCAACTTGTATACTTATATAAGTATCATTCCTGTATTGTCTTTTTCTTCTCTTCCAACTGCTGCCTTTTGTCTTTCAGATATTCCATATATTCTCCGTATGTCATTCCCGGCGGTGTGATTCTTCTTTGTGCTTCTCTCGCCTGTTTCGCCTTTTGGCTTAATACTGCTGCCTTGCTTACCGTCTTTTTCTCTTCTCTCTTTGGTTCTTCGGGTTTAATCCCTAATCTCCTTGCCTGTCGGTTCGGCTTTGCCTTGTTATATGTCAATGTCCTTTCCTGTTGGAATGGTATTACTTTCTTGTTTCTTCTCTTCTTTGCCATAGCTGCTCCTTTCCAAATCGTCCGCAATTTCTGTTATACTCTGCATACAGGCTTTTATATTCGTGTCCGTGTCTGCCGTTATGCTTAATATGTTGTTTATCTGTCGTAACCTCTTTATCTGTTTTGGGTCAACTGCTGCCTTTTTCAGACATTCTGGGCATATCTCTATGCCCTCCAATGCCTTTTCTCCACATAAGCTACATTTCTTCATGTGTACCAACCCCTATTTTTTAAATAACTTCAATACTCTTTCGTTCCACCAATACTTAAATACCGCCTTATAAAAGGCTCTCGTCTTTTCTTTCATTGTCCTTTTCTTCCTCCTGTAGGATTCGTATAATACCTATATAGAGCCTTTCCGCACAATATACGCATATACTGTTACCTATTGCCCTGTATCGTGCCGTATCGGCTATAATATTGCCGTCTGCTCCGTATTTCGTCCAATCGTCCGGGTATCCCTGTAATCGTTCTCCCTCAACAGGTGTAAGCCTGCGGATTATGTATACAACTTTCTGTGTTGCTTTCTTCAACAGGTCTTTAATGCTTTTCTTCGGAGTGCTAGGGATATTCCCCTTTGTCTTGGTACTCTCTGTTATCAGAGTTTCCGACCCTCCGCCGTAAGCCCCCCCCGCTGCCCTTAAAGTGCCGTTAATCTGTGTTTCCCTGTATCCTCCGTGCTGATTCTCTTCAAAGGCTTTCTTATCGGTTACAATCAATGGGGTATCTCCCCTTACGGTATTATTCTGTCCTGCGGTTAATGTTCCGCTTGTATCGCTCTCCCTGTATCCGTGGTGTTGGTATGCTTCATAAAATACACTGTGAATATCTGCCGTTGTGAGTGTCGGGCAAGGTCCCCCGACCTTTCCAACACCTAATCCGTTGCTTGCCTTATTTCTTGTAACTTCATCCCTTAAAGGTATTACGCTTCGTTTCTCTTCGTACATGATGCAAGGTGTTTGACCTCCGCCACGCCCCATATTCTGTACTAAGGTTGGGGTAACATCTTTATATGTTCTTACCACGCTGTCGGCGTGTGCAAAATCAAGACCTAAAACCTCCCCCCCTCGGCTACTTTCTGCTCTAAGGCTATTCGTAGATTGTCCGGCAGCTTCCGCCCTTTGTTCTTTGCTCTTCGGAGTATACCCAAGCACGCTTTCGCACTTAAATAATATTTCTCCGGCACGTTGTCCTCCAAAATCTCCGATAAGGTAGATTCGTTTTCTACGTTGGGGTACTCCCCAATATTGAGCATCAAGGATTCTCCAAGCGGTGTCAACCTCCCCCCCTCTAACCATTCCTGCGGTTGCCCATTTACCACTTGCAGGCATTGGAATATTGGCGTTTGTGACTTTTTCAAGCACGGCTCTAAAATCCTCTCCGCCGTTACTCGAAAAAGCTCCGGGTACGTTCTCCCAAATAATGAAAGTTGGATATTGTCCATTTGTTGCTAACCTCATTTCTCTTATAATTCTTATTGCGTGTATGAATAACCCGGAACGATTACCTTTAAGTCCTTTTCTCTTTCCGGCTATGCTCAAATCTTGGCAAGGACTTCCAAAGGTTATAATATCCACGGGTTGTATTTCATCCCCTTTAAGTTCCGTAACGCTTCCAACGTGCATTACATCCTTAAAACGGTATCTTGTTATGTCGATACAATTCGGTTCTACCTCTGCGGCCCATAACGGTTTAATGGTGCATCCTGTATCTATCCCGCTCGGTATGCCTGCTGCATAGCAGAAACCTCCGATACCGTCAAATAGGCTACCTAGTGTTAATTGTTTCAACGCTTGCCCTCCTTTCTGTTTTTCTTCTCCTGTTTTCTCTTGGCGTATTCCTGTAAGTATCTTTCCTGTTCTTTGTCCTCTTCCATTCTTGCTTTCATTTCCTCAATCTGATAAGGCAGTACGTCCGTATTCTCAAACATATAAAGGACTTCTACCGCCCGGCTTATCGGTACACCGCTTTTTATTCTCGGTTTGTTGGTCTTTGGGTCAATCTCTGTAAGTCTGCTGTTCTTTGGTTTCCTCTTGGTGTCCTTTGCCGGTCCTGGCATTGCTTTATTCATCATCTTGTAATACGGAATCTCTGCCCCTACAATTCCGTTAAGTCGCACTTGCTAAACCTCCTTGTGTTGTTTCGTTTTCCGCTTTCTTACTCGCTACTGCTGCCGTGTTTATCTCCTGCTCCAACTTCTCCCAAATCAGAGGAATCATTAACTTACAAACTATCATTGTGTGTATTCTGCTTGGTGCTTCCGTCAATCTCTCGCACATATATACGAACAATAAGCCTGCATTGGCATCCCCCTCCCAATCCGGGTTATCTTCTCTTGATTTCTTAAATAGTGCCGTTTCTTTGTACTGCTGCCCTAACTCCTGTAAGATTTCTATTGAACGGTCTGTAAATATTACCTCTCCGCCCTCTTTGACCTCTGTAACGGTCAACAGTTCCATAATTTTATCTTTTTCGCTCTGCATTTTCGTATGCTCCTTTCAATTCCTCGGTGTGCATTAAGAAGTGTACCGCTCCGTCAAACTTTACTTTGTATTCTTCTATATCCTCGGATTTTAAATACTGTCTGCCGTACATTTCTTTCATATCTCGCCATACATTCCAAGGAATAAAGAAAAAATCATCCTGTATACAGATACACACCCCACATAACGCTCCTAATCTGCTGTGTTTTTCCAATACGTCCATTTGCGTATCTGTAAGCACGTTCCGGGTTATCCTGTCTTTACTCGTCCTCTTGGCTTCAAACATTATCGAACGCCCACCGTATAAGGTCCCTTGAAAGTCAGGCTGTGCGTGTGTGCTGAATCTCCCTGTAAATTCTCCTGTCCTGTGGTTCTTACTCGTTACTCTGAACGGCTCTGGCGTTTTATCAATGCTTGCTATTCCGTGGCTTTCGTACATTCTGCACCCGGCTAATATCTCTCTTTCAAAGTGCTGCCCCTGTGCATTGTTAAGCCTGTTCTTATACTGCTGTCGTATCTTATTTTCGTCTACTGCTGCACCTCTTGCATTTTTCCATGCCTGCAACTCTTTTTCTGTGTCCGATTCGGTCACAATCCCTTTGTTTATCAATGTTTTTCGCTCCTTTTTGTTAGTTCATTCCACGGTATCAACTGCATACGTTTTTTACCGTCTAATTCGTAAATAAATGATACTGTTCCATTTTTTAAGCTATGTTCTGTGATAATGTCCGTTATCTGCATTTCTGCTGTGCCTAATCTTCTCGGATAGCCTGTAATAGCCATTCCCTCAATTATTGCAACTTCTACAATATCGCCCAACTCATAAGGGCAATGTGCCATGAATACCGCCTGCTGCATATTAACAACCGCTCCTTTCTCTGATTTCGTGAATGTGTAGTGTGTAATATTCCTTTCCGGGTTCTGCTCCCCATTCTTCTTTACCTACCTTAACATCTAATGAACACAATGCGGTAAACTGTGGTCTACTGCTGCCGTATCCGTTTCTGAATCCTATTAACTGTTTATCAAGTCCTGTAGGAATATTTGAGTTTGGGTACATTTCAAATATTTTCTTAAACCTCGTTGTATAATACGGTTTAATCTCTCTGTATTCCTCCTGTTTGTCCCCGGAAAGAATCATGTTGAACCATTTACCCTTAATTGGTAATATCATTATTTCAACCGCTTCTATTTCATCATCACAAAACAGCCTTGTCATTCCGTTATGATAATGTTCTGCATACTGCTTATCGACTTTTAAATTTGCCCTTGCGTATCTGTCGTAGGTTGATTCTGCCGTAATCGTTCCTGTTATTCCTGTCATATCTTCGTTACAATCCCCTGCCATTCCATACCTGTAATGCAGTACCGACTTGGCATTTATAATTCTTATTCGTTGCCCCACTTTGTACTCTTTACCGCCTATCTGCATTGCCTACCTCCATTTTCCTAACTTTATTTTTTAAAAGTTCCTGTAATTTCTTTTTCTTCACATTCTCCGGCTTTCTGTCCTCATAATCCTGTTGACTCTTCTCCCACGCTTCTACAGGTACGCCCTCCATGTACTCCAATGGTTCAAATGTATCGGGGTCAAAGTTTTTCGGTATCTTTCCCTCTAACGCTTCTCTCTTTAAAGTTTCTTTCCACGAATGGTCTACTTTGTATCTGTCGCAAGTAAAATATGTGTAGTTGAAACTCGTTACTTCTCTTCCGTATCCTGCGTTTATATGTGGCATAACATTACGGCGGTTTTCCGGTCCTTTTGGGTGTGTGCAATATATTCCGTTCGGGTATTCCGATTCTGTATGAAAGCCATTGAAATACTCACACATTCCACAGATTCCATAAAATTCATTCGGTCTACACGGTCCGCAATGCTCTGTATATACTTCTTGGTCTGTGAGGTCAAAACTCTTTGTATTATCGTTCCAATGCAAAGACCTACCGCTAAATATGCCGATTTTACACGGTGTATCATATTTATTTTTCCCTGTGCCGTATTCAAAGTTTTCTTCGCTATCTCTGAATCTGCAATATTTACAATCCGTTTCCCAAATCTTGGGCGGTATCATTTTGTTTTTATCCATTCTTTAATCCCTCACTTTCCGTAATCGCAGGTAGCAATTCCACCCTGTATAATCGTTGTATTCAAAATCAATCTTGGTAGGCTCATACCCTTTGTATAACTTTCTCCATACCTCCTTATCTTCCGGGGTCTTTGCATATTCTCTAAGTTTTCTAAAACTCCATTTATGGTCGTTTTTCTTAACCTTTGGTTTTTTAAGATTCATTGATGTAGACCATTTTTTGCAACCCTTTTTACGCTTGTTTATGTAATTTACGATGCCCTCTAATCCGTTTTCATTCGGCTGCAACCTGTCACAGTTCACGAATCCGTAATAATCTACATTGGTTCTGTATTCCGGGTCATTTGCCTTTTTCCAATTTATCCTTGTTTTGCTCCACATCAACTCTAAATCGTCACGGTTTAACCCTCCGCTATTGATTATGATATGGTGGTGGATTCTGACAGCTTTTGTACTCTTATCGTCCGAATCAATCCCTTGTAATGTAAGCTGCCCCTCTTCCTCTTCCGGGGTGTACTCGGTAACAAGCATATACTTTAAATCTTCGCCTGTTTCCCTCTTCATTCTTCTTTTGATACGGTCTAAATAGTTATGCACATTCTTTTCCGCTTCCTCCAAGGACATAGGTAAATGCTCGTTGTTGTATGTAGCCGATATATGAAAATCATTAGTACCAAAATTTGTGTTGGCAATCTGTACGAATCTTCTTTTACTTCTCTTGTCATTGAGGTTTTTTTGAGCCTGTGAGGATTTACCACTTTTCCCCTTGCCTACTTCCGGCATATTTGTAACTGCTACTATATCAACCTCTAAGTATTCCTCTCCGCAATATATCCTCTTCTCACGGATAAAGTTCTTTCTCTTCTTTGCCATACCGTTTATTCTCCTTATACTACAAGTCCATAAGGGTACACCTATTAAACCATATACTTATACAAGTATAGTCTTATATAAGTATATAATTTTATGAATGTCCTAGATGTTAATACCCCATACAAGGTCCTCAACACGCCCTTTTTATAGCCTTTTGGCGTGTGATTTCAAGGCTTTTTTATTGACTTTGTGTAAGCCTTATAGTATAATTTGAATAGGTGTAATTATCGCTATAAGGCGGTACAGGGAACTTGCATAAGCCACTATGCAAGTTCCTTTTCTTTTGTCCTTTCCCTGTAAATCTTGGTTGCAAAATCTACCGTGTAATATCCTCCACAACCTTTATGTTTTGCCATGTACGAACAACTAAGCGATATTTGACCGCATTTTAAGCATTTGAGTTTAAAATACGGCAATGCCGTTACCTGTGCGTTTAGGCAAGGAATATATGGTATATCCAAGCCGTTATCTGCGTGGTATCTGATGCCCTCCACAAAATCCGAATAATCTACCATGCTTCCAATGTTCTTTATGTTCTCGGTATCCAAATTCCCGACCTCTATAATCTCGCCGTTTACTATGTCTACCGTTATTTCCAAATCCTGTACTATGAAATAGCCTATTTCCTCTGCTGTTTCGTAAAGCAATATATCCTGCTCGTAAATCGGTTTTCCGTACCTGTCTGCTGCATCCGTCTGTCTGCATAAGGTATTTATATCTATCTCATACACATTTGCACCCGGATAACCGCCCTTGTCTATATAATGACCTGCGGGGCGTACTGCCCCGTCACTTGGTCTTATTGGTGTCTCTGTTATATATTCGCCCTCTATCCATATCGGGTATGGCGTGCTACTGCTCTTTGCCTTTGCTTTCACTTTCCTGTACCCCTCTTTCCGCAATCGTGCCGATAATCTCCATTCTTGCCGTATCAGATACCCCCATATCGTCCACGCACGGTAGCAACTGATGTATGATACCCTCGGTGTCAATCCAACGGAATATAACCACATCTGCAAGCCTTACTTTTACTGTGTTGCTTCCGTCTTTGCCTGTAAATCCCGGCAATGTGTTGTATTCCCTGTCGACTGTCGTTTTGTCTACTACAAATTCTCTTACCTGTCCGTCTACTTCCAAGGCTACAATATCGCCTGTATACATTTCTTTGCCGTTCTTATCCCTGTACGGGGTCTGTTCTCCCAATGTATCCGGGAATATCTCTTTAAAATCTCCGTAAACTGTGCCAATCTCCGCTATCTCGTCCGTTTCATATCCATAAGACGGCATACCGTAGACCCACTCGTAAGATTCCTTTTCCCTGTCGTATGTCAATCCTCTGTACTTCATTCTCCTACCTTTCCCAAGGCTTTAGCGTAAGAGGGTACTGCTCTTTTATCTCACGGCTACGCTCTACATTGGTCTGCAATATAAGCTGTGCCTTTTGCATTTCCTCCTGTGGCATTTCCTTGTCTTTGTAACTGTCTACAAACTCTTGGTACTCCTGTATTTTCTGCCTTAATGCTGCATCCGTGGCAGATATGACATACACGGTCCCACAATGTTTACAACGCCAATACCTGTATTCGATTTCTCCCACTTTCTTGTAGCTTGGCTTTATTTTGCCTATTGATTTATGGCACTTGTCGCATACGATAGTAGGCTTGTACCTTTTCTTTATTGGTTTCACTACTCTATACCTCCATTCAAAACCTTTAGGCTTCTGATATGCGATACTCTGAATAAACAGGAATTGGTTATGTATGTTCCCTTGTGTGCCAAAAAGTAATAATTGCTCTTTAGGTATAAATTCGGGTTATTCTTTACCTCTTCCGTTCCTGTCTTTCGTAAAGTACCTCTGTAAACGCTTCCGTCAAATATCTTTATATCCACATATTCGCCTAAGTGTTTTTCTAACTCCGCTCTATTCATTGCTTCCCTCTGCTTTCTTCGGACACCATGCCGGAGAGGTCTTTACAGGTACTTCCTCTGAATATCTCGCACCAAATCCTATAAACCCCTGCAATCTGTATATCCTGTGTTCTGCATAGTATTTTCTGATATATTCATGGTTTGGATGCTCGCAATAAAAATTGCTTCTAGTGTTTCCTGTAGGTCTTAAACTTTTGCAATATTTACAATCAGCACATCTGATTTTATTCGCCATTGTTTCACTCCTTTTATGCGTACAGGGGTGCTACCGCACCCCTTAACAGTTATTCAGTAATCAGTTTTCCGTTTACTTCATAAAAAGCGGAGCGGAAGCCAACGGTGCCGGACGAGTTGGAACGAGGGTCAAGCAAGGAGAGAGCGGACGGACCCGAACCGGAAGCATCGTTGAACGCCGACCCACGGACAGGCAAATATTCGCCCTCTGTCGCATCAAAGTACACATAGGTCTTGTTTTCTTCCTCTGCTCTCTTTTCCGGGATAATGCCTAAATCCCTAAGTGCCTGTGGAATCTCTGACAATTCAACCTCCAATTCTTCAATTCTTACTCCGTCATAATCCGGCTCGTACTCTTCGTGTTCCGGCAGGTCAACTATTGCAATATCTCCGCACTCAACATTAACCCTTACCGGTCCCCTGTTTGTCTTGACCTGCCGCCACTCTTCACTATCTCTTGACAGGTCGCAATATGAGGATGCAGCTTTGTTATCCGGGATGTACTCTATAATTCCGTCCTTAATCCTTAATCCTGCCAACAATTCCCATACATTACCGTTAAGGTCTGATACTCCATAAGGTGTATGGTCGTGATTCCATGTAACCTGTCCTGTACCTGTATATGTCCGTCCAAAGTTGCTTACTTTACCCTGTTCGTCCTTGTGGTAATAGTCTTTGCCCCAATCGGTGTTACCGTGTGGCATTGTGCCTTTTTCCCTACTCTGATTTAAAAGATACTCAAACTCTACGGCTGTCATAAGATGCCAACCTAACCCCTTGCATCTGCAAGCCTGTACCGCTTCGTCAAATGTGATATTTACGGTCGGGTCTGCCATTGGCATACTGTAGGCTCTGCCGTCAATTACTGTATTCGGGTACTTGGATATGTAAATGGCATCCGCCACCTTATCCCCGATTTTGAATACTGCCGGAATTTCCTCGGTATCCTTTGGTCTTACGAATCTGCACATGATAGACGGAATCCCTCTATCATCAAAAATTACTACATTGTTGTGGTCTACTGCGTTCATTGTTCCTTGTCCTCCTGTTTTCTACTTCTTTGCGTAAATTGAATGTAACTTTATGCTTCCACGCCTTTTTATGCTTTCCTCGGTATGTAATCCCGAATCAAAAAATGCACAAAAGGTAGTACCGCCGATAATACTTGTTGCAACTATGTAGTTGCCGATATTATGAAACTCGCACCGCTTGGCGTTGCGGTAAACTGTTATATGCTTCTCTGTCCTGTTCCCTGCCACGCTGACCCTCCTTTCTAGGCGTTACCTTTACGGTAATTTCTACGCCCTCTCTCTGTCCTATCAGCATAGCCAAGGTATCATAGAAGCGTTGTACCTGTTCTCTGTTCATGTATCGCCCTCTCTTCCTCTGCTATGTCAACTGCTGCCTGTCTGATTTCTTCACAATCCGCTTTCAACAGGTCGGCGGTCATTTCCATAACTTCCAATGGTAGCTTTTCATCTACCACTAGAGAGCCGACCATATCCGCTAACTCTCTAGCTTTTTCCTGTGCGTTTAAATTCAATTCCTTATCTCCTTTATGCTGTTTTAATACTTCTCACGCTTCTAAGGCACGCCATGTATCCTTTTACCTGATTCTGTTCATCCCTCGATAAGGCTCTAAGGAGTTCGATAAATTCTGTTGTTTCTTTCTTTTCCTTATCTTCCTGTAACGTGCTTTCCTGCATCTTTACTTCTGACATAGGCTTGACCTCCTTTCTTTGTTGACATTAACCTTGTCTCTGAAAATAGTATACTTGTCATTGAAAAGTTTGTCAATATCTTTTTATGCTTTTTCTTGACTATGAAAAGTTTGTGTGTTATTTTATAGGTACAGGAGGTATAAAAATGAACGAACGCTTAAAAGAATTGCGGAAATACCTTAATTTAAGTCAAAAGGTATTTGCTGAAAAGTTAGGAATAACCGATAGTGGATTATCTAACTTAGAAAGCGGAAAAAGGAATCTTACCGAACAGATGATTATTTCTATCTGTAGAGAATTTAATGTTAATCGTGCGTGGCTCGTTGAGGGTGTTGGCGATATGTTTACCAATTTGCCGGAAACGATATTAGACGAATTGGCATTACAATTTGAACTTACAGAGGACGAAAAAGACTTGGTAACGGATTTCTGTGAGTTATCCAAAGAGCAACGTCATATAGTAATGAACTTTATCCGTGGCTTTAAGGATAAAAAATAAGGGTCGGTTGCCCGGCCCTTTCCTTTTACTCTTTTGTGTATATGTACTGTATAAAGCGGTGGATTCTCTCCAATGCCTTTATATCGTCTATGCACATGAGCATATCCATAATGGATTTTCGTATTTTTTGTTTCATTTGCGTTTAAACCCTCCTTTGCTTGTATATATTATACTGCTGCAATATGGGTTTTTGTTAAATTTTGGTACGATTTCCAATATTATGGAAATTATTTGTAATCGCTATCGAATAAATCGGTTATTTTCATATTTAACGCTTTTGCTATGGCTTCCAATTCTGCTATAGTCGGGGATACTTTTTCATTCTCAATATTATTGAGTGTGCTTTTGCTAATCCCTGTCATTTTCGATAGCTTGACAAGTGTAACTTTTTTATTATTTCTCGCCTGCCAAGTTAGTATTTTCATCTTACACCTCCTAGATATTGTTATTATCCCCGGAGGCGGACAGGCTATTATTTAATGTTTGGAGGTCTTTAGAATGAAAAGGATTTTATTGCTACTATCGGTTTTATTGTGTTTATCCCTCTGCTCCTGTGGCGTGTTCGTTGATACAGATACCCCAAAATCAGCAGAATTAAGTAATGAATATGATTTTTACGAAAACTCTGTTGCTTCTATTCGTGGTGCTTGCAATGTTTCTCCCGAGGAAGCAGACGAGATTTTTATTATACTTGTAAATAACTGTGGTGTCGATAAAGAAATATCCGTATCAAGCACCATAAATGCTCCATATTCTGTAAAATATGGTTTCAAGACCCTTTCAATGGTACTTGATAACAAAGTTGTATCTACTGTATCAGACGGCGATAAACAGTTATATCCTGTTACTTCCGATTCTACAGAATCCGTTGACAAGGATGCCGAAACGGAAACGGCAGCAGAATCTAATACAGAAACTTCCGTACCGCACCGTACCGATAGTGATATAGTCGGAGTAAGCGATAAAGATATTTCCGATATTGATATTTATTATTATGGTGATGTAAAAAATGATGTTACCGGGAATTGGCGTTATTCTATGACGGCAGATAATATTGATATAGAAAATTATGCCTTGTCGTATTATAAAACATATTTCAAAAGCGATTCAGAAATACACGGAATTGTAAATTTTACTCGCAAAACAACTTCAAGTATTCGTGTTAATGGTGGCATTATGTTCCTTGATATTTACGATTATGTAGACGGAGAGGAAAAAGATGCTAAGTTGATGTTTTCCGGCACTCTTCTTAAAAGCTATATGATTTATACCGACAACGGAGATATTCAACAAATACAATAAAGTAAAAACCGCCAACTACTGCAATAGCTGACGGTTTCCTAATTCCTTTTGTTAGACAAAGGAACTGATTTAAACGCACCTGCATTATAGCAGATTTTCTATTGTCTTTCAAATGGTTTTTATTTTTTATACCCATTTTCTAAGAAAGGCGGTTTGCTATATGTCTACCACGCATTTTTACTCACATTACCCAACCATAGAATATAAAACCTGTGCTTTATACGTCCGTTGCTCTAAAGAGGAACAAGCCAAGTTCGGCGATACCATAGAAGCACAAATAGAGGACTTAAAAGCCTTTGCCAAGCTGCACCATTTAAAAATCTATGCAATCTATGTAGACGAGGGGCATACTGCCCGGAAGAAATATAACAAGCGTAAGGAATTTATGCGTATGCTCCAAGATGTAGAATTGCATAAATTTGAGTATATCATATTTACCAAATTAGACCGTTGGTTTCGTAATATTGCCGATTTCTATAAGATACAGGAAATACTTGATAACAACGGCGTAACTTGGCTTACTGCCTTGGAACGCTATGAAATGGAAACAACCAACGGTAAACTTAACGTAAATATCCGCTTATCTGTCGCACAGGATGAAGCCGACCGGGATAGTGACCGTATTAAAGACGTGTTCCGTCTTAAAGTTAAAAAAGGGGAAGCTATTACAGGCAGCTTACCTATCGGCTTAATGGTTGGAGAAAATGGTAAGGTTGATATTGACCCGGATACTGTGCAAATTGCTTATGATATGTTTGATTATTTTGAAACACATAATAGCAAGCGTGGTACTCTCCTGTACCTCATTGATAAATACAACCGCTATTTTTGTTATGAAACTATCGCTCGTGCTTTGCGGAATCCTCTTTACAAAGGGGAATACAGGGGCAACCCGGATTACTGCCCTAAGATTATAGACCCTGCCCGATTCGACCGTATACAGGTGCTTGGCAAGCGTAATGTTAAGGTTCGCAAGAATAACCGTTACTATGTCTTTTCCGGCTTGGCTCAATGTAAAGAGTGCGGTCATGCCCTCGTAGCCAATACAACCGTACAAAAAAAATATAACAGAGAATATACACAATACAGATGCAATTATTACTCAAACTCTCATTTATGCACTCATTCGCACGGAATGAACGAAAAAGTTATAGAAAAATACCTGTTGGATAATATAAAGCCGGAACTTGAAAAGTATGTTACTGCTTATGATGTGAAGCAGAACGCACCGACCAAAAAGGCGGACCCAAGCAAAATTAAAACCAAGATGCAAAGGCTCAAAGAATTGTATGTAAATGAATTGATAGACCTTGATGATTACCGCATAGAATACGAACAATACAAACAGGAACTTGATAAACTTACCTCTACTGCTGCCCCGGAAGTAAAAGACCTGTCGGCTATCCGCTCATTCCTCGCCCTTGACCTCCAAAGTATATATGATAGTCTGACCCCACAGGAAAAACGTACTTTGTGGAGTAGTATTATTGATAAAATCATCATTTCAGACGGTGGAGATATTGAGATAGTATTTTTATGATGTTTGTTGTACTATCTCATACGCTCCTGTCGGCTCATCTGCAAATATAATTTCCGGACGATTCACCAGTGCTCTTGCAATTGCTACTCTCTGCTGCTGTCCTCCGGATAACTGATTTGGCAGATTATAAATCCGGTTTTCAATCCCCAGAGTTGCAATAATATCATTTACATACGCTTCATCCACTTTTCTTCCATCCAGCCCCAGTGGCAGTACAATATTTTCCCAGACATTAACAGATGAAACCAGATTAAATGCCTGAAAAACAAATCCGATTTTTCTTCTGCGGAAAACAGCAAGAGCATCTTCTTTCATCCTGTATAAATCTTTCCCTGCTAAAGTAACACTGCCTTTTGTCGGGGTGTCTAGCCCTCCAAGCATATGAAGTAATGTACTTTTACCGGAACCTGACTTTCCAACAATTGCGACAAATTCTCCCTGCTCAATCTGAATGTCCACCTGATTGACCGCTTTGACCTGATTCTCACCTGCGCCATAAAACTTACAAAGCTGCTTGGTTTCTAATATCACACTCATGTGCTGCCTCCTTTTTCATTCTGTAAAACGTACCTTTTCAACACGCTTTCTTTGCCTGTTTATATATCATTTTTCAACCTACATGCTGATTGTAGCAATATAATCTTTCATTTCACTTTCAAAAATTGGGCAGAAATCTTACAGAATTGTAAGATTTCTGCCCAATTAAAATTTAACCAACATATGGTAATTGAATCACAAACGTGCTTCCTTTTTTCTTTTTGCCGGAGGTTACCGCAATCGTACCTGCGTGTTTTTCGATAATTTCTCTCGATAGAAAAAGTCCGATTCCTGTACCACTCTTTTCCATGACCTCCTTTGAACTTCCTCTGTAAAATCGTTGAAAAATTTTGTGATACTCATTCTGCGGAATCCCAATTCCCTGATCCTCAATTTCCATTCTTACAAGATCGTTTCTTTTTTGTAACCGGATAAATATTTTTGAACCACACGGACTGTACTTGACCGCATTATCTAAAACGTTGATCACAGCTTCACCAAGCCACCTTTTATCCTGCACAACCATGCATGTTTCCAGCTCTTTTGCATAGTCAAAAACGAATTCAATTTCTTTCTCATCCGCTTTAGGATAAGTGCGGTTCACAGCAGATATGACAGTATCCATAAGCGGAAGTTTTTTCTTATTAATCTGAATCAGTCCAGTTTCCATCTTGGATATTTCAAGAAGCGACTGCAATAATGTCTCCAGTCCATCCAGAGCACTCCGACAACGGATACGAAACTCCTCCTGTTCTGTGGCACTTAAGTCATTCTGCATCAGCACACTAAAACATGTATCCAAAGCTGCAACCGGTGTCTTTAACTGGTGAGAGATATCAGAAACCATTTCTTTCGTGCTCTCTTTTTCTTCCCGTGCTTCTTCCTTTAGCAACTGAATATGATGTCCGATTGCTTCAAGCTGGTCATTCAATTTTTCCAGTTCTGCATGATTTTCCGTTTTCAGTAAATCATCAAATTTATTTTCACGGAATCTGATCAGAATTTCTTCCAACTGGTCTAAAATTTTCTGATGACACGCATCTTCTTTTTTCTTCCAATAAAGTAAAAAAGTCAAAAGAAGCACGCATATCACAGTGCTTACAGCACCGGTCACCATAACCTGATGCCGGAATTGCGAATAAAATGCATTCCCTTTATTTCCCCAGTATCCATATTGCTCCAATAATCGCCTTCCCTGTTCGTTGGTTTCAATATCCTTATCCTTAAGCAATTCCGAAACAGCATCCAGCCCGGAAAATTCTTCCTTTTCAGCAATCTTTGTCATAAGATTCATTTTATATTTATAATCTTCATAAAACACATACGTGGTAAAGCAATTTAATATTGCAAACAATAATATGACAGGTAATACCAAGGAGAGCACTACTGTAATCTTCTTGCGATATCTCTTTGTCACTGCCTTACCTCCTGATTCCATATATACCCAAGACCTCTGATATTCTTTATATAGACCGGTGCAGCCGGATTGTCTTCGATTTTCTCACGGAGTCTTCTGATATTGACAGCGATTGTATTTTCATCCACAAAATCCCCTTCCAGATCAAACACATTTTCCAATATTTGTGTTTTTGAAAGAATCTGTTTCGGATTCTGAAGAAAAAAAATCAGCATTTTCAACTCCGTTTTTGTCAGACTGATTTCACGACTCTTTATCAGGACTTTCATTTCTCCTGCGATAAATACGATATCTCCCGAAATCATCTTTCCGGCTTCCGTTTTCTCCTGTCTGCGGCGGAAATGTGCTTCTATTTTCAAAAGAAGTACCGAAAGACTAAACGGCTTTGTAATATAATCATCTGCCCCTGCTTCATATCCCATGACCTGATCCATCTCCTGATCTAGTGCTGTAAGACAAATAATGTATGTATTATAATTGCATCTCATCCACCTTACAAATTCCAGTCCATTCCCATCCGGAAGATTCACATCACAAATGGTAACATCCACATTATTATCACTTGCAATTCTTTTCGCTTTTTTCACTGATTCTGCTGAAAAAACCTCATATCCAGATTTTTTCAGTGAGAATATAATTCCACGATTTAAATTTTCATCATCTTCAACCACGAGTATACCTGGCATAGCATATGCACCTCTCTTTATTAACTAT
>OGMI01000196.1_pt1 | contig 44939 bp, 40 predicted proteins | sample 1573201 | NCBI WGS metagenome assembly OGMI01 (sample SAMEA2582012, study PRJEB24529) | metagenome | biome: Human gut stool | place: China | collected 2011
CAAAGTTAATATTTTTATTTCTTTTCTTTGCTGACACAGTTTAATTTACATCCTCCAGGAGGACAGTCATTCAAGCCATAAATAAGACCTGCATTCACTTTTTCTGTCTGTTCTTTTTCCATCTATTTCAATTATATAAAAATAAAAAACCACAAATACCAGCTTCCACCTAAAATGCAAGCAGGTATTTGTGGAAAGGTAGATATTATTTAATCTCTAATTACAATCTTGCAATCACCCAAGCTATCGATTATAGCCAATGATTCTACATGTATGCCAGCGTTACGCAAATAGTCACCTCCATGCTGAAATGCTTTCTCTATTAAGAAACCCATGCCAACAAGTTCGGCTCCAGCCTTGTTAACCAAGTCGATTACTCCTTTCGCTGCATTACCGTTAGCCAGGAAATCATCTATAAAAAGCACCTTATCGCCTTCACACAAATAATCCTTACTTACACAAACATCGTAAGTACGGTCTTTTGTGAAAGAATAAACCGTAGTAGTCAGCATGTTTTCCATGGTGCTTGGTTTTTTCTTCTTTGCAAAAACAACGGGCAACTCCAGCAAATACCCTATCATTATAGCGGGTGCAATACCACTTGCCTCTATTGTCATCACTTTGTTAATCTTTGTACTAGCAAAACGTCGCACAAACTCAACGGCCATTGACTTCATCAAAATCGGGTCCATCTGGTGATTTATAAAATTATCAACCTTCAAGATTCCCCCTTCGAAACATTTGCCATCACGCAAAATACGCTCTTTTAACGCTTTCATATCACAGCTCCTTTTTATAACTTTTTGTATAAAGCTGCAAAATTACATGTTTTTCTAATATCTACCCAATGAATACAGCCCTATAATGATTATTTTTATTCATTATTGTCTTCGAAAGCATCAATCACAATATCCTCTAATTCCTGAAGATTCCATTTTGATACAGTACAACCAGAGACTTCGATAGTACGTTCTTTAACTTTCAGCTGATACTGATACATATTTCCTTTTTCCAAATTTGGATCAGATAAAGTAGTTGTAGCCACATAAGACTCACCTCCTACCGTATATTTGCAAGTAACCGTCAGTCCAGACGTCAAATCAACCGGATTAAGTAAACAATATAGTGACTCACCTTCTTTACCACAAGGCTTATTTACAGACAAAGCAAGTTCTGTACCTTCACTTGGTTCCTGAACCGTTGCGCTAGTTGAAACAAACGAATAAGTAGCTGGTGCTACAATTTTATCTCCATTTAAAGTCAGCGATTGTAAAGTTGCGGACTCGTCTCCATCGGTAGTAATTTGAATCGTAAAGGCCATTAAACTATACTGGTGACCAAAAGACAAGGTTACTACTCCATTTTCTCCAAAGTTCTGAGTATGACTGGCGGTCAGAAAATCTTTTTTGGATACATCTTCTAATGTTCCATCCTGAACTAACAGAGATGGCATCGGAATATTATCTCTTTGCGCTTCTTCTACATACGGATAAAAAGATTCAAACAAGAAATTATTTTTATTATCAGGCCAATACAGTGGTTCTGAAGCCTGCCAAGATACCCCATTATACGTAAAAGCAACAGGATTTGTAGACTCAGCCATAAACAGTCCTATTTTATCTCCTTCTACAAAAGCGCTTTCACCTGTTTCTGTATTATTAGAAATACGGCTTTGAGAGTGAGCATCAATCATTGTTTTCAATACAATTGGAGAAGTTTCTGCATTTTCATCAGTTCCAGGCATTACTTCTTGCTGACACGCAGCAAAAGTCAAAAACAAAGCTCCTAAAAAATAATTTTTCATAATACTAATTTTATAAGTTATACAATAGGTTTTTGTTTACTGACTATTAAACGAAACGGCTTATCTTTTTTCCATATGCTAGCATTTTTTTAATAGAATAGTCACACCATTTAGAAAAAATATTCCGTAATTTGTAACCCACAATAAAAAACAAATAGACTTATGAAAAGAATTAAACTTTCCTTATTATTTGTCTTACTAGCCGTATGCACAGTATTCGGACAGCAAGCCAAATATGTTTTCTATTTTATAGGAGACGGTATGGGTGTCAATCAAGTACAAGGAACAGAACTTTATCTAGGAGAGCTGGAAGGAAAAATCGGAATTACCCCTTTGCAGTTTACACAATTCCCTTACTCAACTGTTGCCACAACCTTTTCTGCGACCAATGGCGTTACAGATTCTGCAGCAGCCGGAACTGCACTGGCAACAGGCCATAAAACTAAAAATGGAGCTATTGGTGTTTTGAAAGACCTTTCTACTCCTGTAAGCAGTGTTGCAGTATGGGCACAAAAAGCAGGTAAAAAGGTAGGTATAGCGACCAGTGTAAGTGTAGACCATGCTACTCCTGCCGCTTTCTATGCACATGAAGGTAGCCGTGGCAATGCATATGGTATCGGGAAAGACCTTATCACTACAGGATTTGACTTTTATGCAGGTTCTGACTTTGTAGATCCTAATAACAGCGAAAACAAAGACAGCCAATCCGAAAGTCTGTACAGTTTAGTAGAAAAGGGAGGATATACAATAGCTCGTGGCTACAAAAATTACCAGAAAAAAGCCAAGAAAGCTAATAAGATGATTTTATTCCAACCAGAAGAAGCATCTCAAAAAGATAATTCAGCTATTCCGTATGCAATCGATCGTAAAAAGACAGACCTTACATTATGTGATATAACCCGATCTGCCATCAACTTTTTAAATAAGGATACTGAAAAAGGATTCTTTTTGATGGTTGAAGGAGGAAAAATAGACTGGGCCTGCCATGCTAACGATGCAGCTACTGTATTTCAGGAAGTTATAGACTTTGACAATGCGATTAAAGTTGCATACGAATTTTATGCTCAACATCCAGATGAGACTCTGATTGTTGTCACTGCGGACCATGAAACCGGAGGATTAGCTTTAGGATGCGGTCCTTATGCACTCAACCTCCAAGTCCTCAAAAATCAAAAATTAAGTCAAGGCGGCTTTACAACTGTAATGAAAGACTTAAGAAACAAGAATAAAAATGGTATCAGCTGGGAACAAGTCAAAAAAGCACTCGAAGAGAACTTCGGATTCTGGAAAAGTGTATCTCTGACAGAAAAGCAAGAAGCCAGACTAAAAGCTGTATATGAGAAGAACAAAAAAGGTGCTTCCGAAATGACTGCCAGCGAATATCAGAACGATGATCCAATAGGTGCTGTCGCTAAAGAAATTATAAACGAAATTGCATTAGTAAACTGGGCCAGCGGTGGACACTCTGCCGGATATGTACCTGTCTTTGCTATCGGTGCTGGAGCTGAGAACTTCCAAGGAAGAATAGACAACACTGAAATTCCAGTTAAAATTGCAAAAGCAGCAGGATATACTGTAGAATAAAACCCTTTTAGAACTTCAAATAAGGCGATAATCGTTTAAGGTCTTTCTCAGAGAACTCTTCGAATAGTGAGAGCTGAGAAAGACTTTTTATATTTCCACACTTTCGTCTGTATTCTATAATAGCCTTAGCCTTATAGAAATCCATATAAGGATGTGAACGAAGCGCATCCAATCCCCAATTATTAATCTCCAAATAACGTAAAGGCTTGCCACTAACAGTAAACCACTTATTTAAAGAAACTTTTATCTGTTTAATATCTTGCAATTGGTCAACTGCAACAAAACCGCCTAATCGATTCCGATAAGCTATAATCTTGCGAGCCAAAAAGCTACCTATACCAGGAACTTGCTTCAATAGAACAGTATCAGCCGAATTTAAATCAACAAGTGTACCTTTTGCAAACTTCTCCGTTTTTTCATAAGGCGGTTTCACTTCAACCGTATCCTCCTTTCTCAAGACAGACTCAGGAGGAATATTTGCCGTAATCTGAACAAAAGGCTTTAATTGTTTAAAAAGACTAGAATTCATCCCATATATACGAGATAGTGCTGCAGCGGTTTTAAATCTCCCTCCTTTTTCACGATAACGCAACATATTCCGTGCAATAAAAATTGGAATACCCATATCGACCAACTCCGCAGAATCTGCCGTATTGGGATCAAAAGGTCGAAGAGTTAATGCATAAAGTTGTTTTCCTGCCAATTGTTTTTCCTCTTTTACAAGGAACGTAGCAGAAGATGATTTTTGCTCTCTTCGGATTGATGCTAAAAAAGTATCAATCCGGAGAGAGTCAGCAGCAGTCATGTTTTCAGGGAGTTTTTTCCCTTTCCGGACGGATGCAATTACCCAGCCGGACAACACGATACACAGAAGTACGGATAAAGCCAGAATAGCCCTTCGCTGTGATTTAGTATAATAGAAAAAATCGTCAAACATTACAATTTCAACCAACCTAACTCATTTACAAAAATGAGCACAATACCAATTGGAGCCACATAACGCAAAATAAACAAATATATTGGATAATATGGAGCTTTTAAATGACCATAATTGGTTACCTGATTACGAACCATCGATTTATCAATTGCCCAGCCTACAAATAATGCAACCAACAAACCTCCAATAGGCAACATAATCTTAGCTGTCAAGAAATCTAAGAAATCAAAGAAGTTCAGACCTCCAATTGTATAATCACTCCATACGCCTAATGCTAATGAAGAAACTACACCTATAACCAAACTACCCAAAGTTACCATCCAAGCTGCTCTTCCACGGGTAAAATGGAATTTTTCATGCAAAAATGCTGTAGAAACTTCATGTAAAGAAATTGTAGACGTAAGCGCAGCCAAGGCCAGCAAGATATAAAACATTACAGAACAAATATAAGAAAGCCATGGTATGGCTCCAAAAGCCTGCTGAAATACATTAGGCAAAGTCACAAAAATCAAAGAAGGTCCTGTGCCTGGCTCTATTCCCACAGCAAAAGCTGCCGGAAAGATAATTACCCCTGCTACGATAGCTACAAAAGTATCAATCAGTCCTACACTCAGAGCTGTGTGCCCCAGTCGAGCTTCTTTGCCAAAATAAGACGCATAAGTAGAGAGACAACCCATACCCAAACTTAACGAAAAGAATGCCTGTCCCATCGCTCCCAAAAATACATCCGGAGAGACCTTACTAAAATCTGGCTGGAATAAGAACTTCAAACCACGCTCAGCATTTGGTAATGTAAGAGAACAGCCAGCCAACACCAATAATAAAATAAAAAGCATGGGCATCATGATTTTAGAAGAACGTTCAATACCATCTTTTACCCCCTTTACAATCACATAATGGGTAGTAAAAAGAAAGATTACCAACCATAACATCGGTCGGAAAGGATCTTGAGAAAATTCTTGAAAGCTTGCAACATATGCACTTGCCTCCTGATTTACAAAGGAATTTGTCAATGCCTGATACAAATACTCCAGCGTCCATCCTGCCACAACTGTATAATAGCCCAATATAAGAAAGCCAGTAAGTACCCCTAAGTAACCTGCCCACTTCCAGGGAGAATTAGGAGACAAAGCTTTAAAAGCTCCTCCGGTACTCGCCTTGGAGCCACGGCCGATTGTAAACTCTGCAATCATAATCGGCAACCCCAATATAATGACACAAGCTAAATATATCAAAATAAATGCAGCACCTCCATGATTTCCTGTTTCATAAGGGAATCGCCAAATATTACCTAATCCTACGGCCGAACCAGCTGCAGCCAACACAGCACCTAATTTGCTGCTAAAACTTACTCTTTCGTTATTATGCATATCAAAAATTATAATTATAAGCAAATGAGGGTGCAAATGTATAAAAAATATCGTATTTTTGCAGCAAAGATTAAAATTTATAACATGAATATTCGTTTAAAAGACTACCCTATTACTTTTTTAGTACTAATTGCCATCTTTTACCTTTCGTTTTTTACTCCACCCGAAACCCAATTAAGTGAAGTCCCTTTTATTGATAAATGGACACACATTTGTATGTATGGCGGACTTGTTTCTATAATTTGGATGGAATACTTAAGAAAGCACTCTTGCATTACAAAACAAGTTATCTGGATTTGCTTGGTATTTCCAACAATATTAGGCGGTATTATCGAATTGATGCAAGCTTACTGCACAACAACCCGAAGCGGTGACTGGCTAGATTTTCTGGCTAATACACTAGGAGTGATATTAGGTAATTTATTAGGCTATTATGTACAACGTCCATTTTGGTGGAAAAAGAATAAATAAGAATACAAAAAAGACTTGCTATCAATGCCTTCAACAGGCAAAGATGGCAAGTCTTATCCATTTAAGACGTTATATATTAACGAAAATCCTTTAATTCAGCCTGTAATTTCTGACGAGTGAAGAAAATACGACTTTTCACTGTACCAAGTGGCAAGTTAAGCTTATCTGCAATTTCACGATATTTAAATCCGGAAACATACATAGCAAACGGTACACGGTACTCCTCTGGCAAAGCATTAACTGTCTTGTACAATTCTTTTAGGTCGTAAGCACCCTCGGTAGAATCAGCATACAATTCATGCTTTGAATTTAAATAAAACTGATCGTCTGTATGGTCTACAAATGTCTGGTCTCGTAAAGCCTTTCTATAATTATTAATAAACAGGTTACGCATCACCGTGTAAATCCATCCTTTAAAGTTGGTTTCTTCTGTATATTTTTCCTGATTATCCAATACTTTTAATGCAGTTTCCTGAAACAAATCTTGAGCATCTTCTGTATTAGCAGTCAATTTAAAAGCAAAACGAAGGAGCTCCGGTTGAAGGCTCAACAAATTCTGTGAGAAAGAAAAAGTCTTCATAAAATTACAATCTTGATTTAATACCTTTACATGTTTTTTCTTGTGCAATGCAAACATACAAATCAAATTGTACCTAAAATTGAAAAATCTCGCCTATGAAATGGTAAAATCTTCTAGATAACAAGTTCTCCCCCCTTTTATATCTATTATTAAGGCATTATTCCCCCATCCGGACAGCTTTAAGCTATATTTTTAAGGTTACTTCCACTGAGAAAAAGGATATTTCATCAAAGAAGAATTATAGAATCGAGGATCTCCAGTCACTTCTTTTCCAATAAAATCTGGCAAATCAACCTGTTCTTGCTCCGTACTAAGTTCTACTTCTGCCAGAACCAATCCAGCGTTTTCTCCATAAAATTCATCAACTTCAAATGTGTGTCCTTCGAAGTTGACTAAATAACGTGTTTTATCGATAAAACCATCCACACACAAATGCATCAATTCCTCCGCTTCAGAAAGCGGAATTTCTTTTTCCCATTCATAGCGGCTTGTTCCTGCCTGATTGGAAGGTCCCTTAATAGTAAGATAACCTTTTTCTCCACGAACGCGAACCCGCACGGTTCTGCCATGCTCACTGCAAATATAACCTTGTTTTATCCGACTCGCTGCAAATGCCATTTTTTTAAAAGAATCATTTGCTACTAAAAATTTCCGTTCAATTTCCTGTGCCATAATTCTACAAAATAAAAAAGGACCTCCACAATACATCTTTATTGTAAAAGTCCTTTTGATAATTCTACATAGTATATTAAAGCATACTATATCCAATAATAGTCAAAATAGCCAATACCACCAGTCCCACACACAGACGAATTATCAATCGTTTGGCTTTTTCTTCTTCACGATGACTATATGTCACTTTTTTATTCTTTCCCATAGTATTCTCAAAACAATTAAAGGTTAATCAATTTACTTGTTTCAAAAATACTAAGTTTTATGAAGAAAACAAATGGTAACTAGCAAAATTTAAATATTAGAATCTCCTTCAGAGAATTCCATCAGATAGGCTTTGATAAATCCATCAATTTTTCCGTCCATCACACCGTTTACGTCCGATGTCTGGAAATTAGTACGATGGTCTTTAACGCGGCGGTCATCAAAAACGTAGCTTCGAATCTGTGAGCCCCATTCAATTTTCTTCTTTCCAGCCTCAACCTTAGCCTGTTCTTCCATACGGTGCTGCAGCTCTTTATCATACAGGATAGAACGCAACTGGCGCAAAGCATTTTCTTTATTCTTAGGCTGGTCACGGGTTTCCGTGTTTTCAATCAGAATTTCTTCTTCTGCTCCTGTATAAGGATCTTTATATTGATAACGCAAACGTACACCAGACTCTACTTTATTTACGTTCTGACCTCCGGCACCGCCACTTCGGAATGTATCCCACGACATACGTGCAGGTTCAATATTTACCTCGATTGAGTCATCCACCAGAGGAGTAACAAACACAGAAGCAAAAGATGTCATACGCTTTCCCTGAGCGTTATAAGGAGAGACACGCACCAAACGGTGTACACCATTCTCACCTTTCAGGTATCCATATGCATAGTCACCCTCAATGTTCATGGTTACAGTCTTGATTCCAGCTTCATCGCCTTCCTGCAAGTTGGCAACAGACAGCTTATATCCGTTACTTTCTGCCCAACGCATATACATACGCATCAGCATAGAAGCCCAGTCCTGACTTTCTGTACCACCGGCACCAGAATTAATCTTCAATACACAATCCATCTGATCGGCTTCAGAACGCAGCATATTTTTAAGCTCTAATTCCTCCACAGCACCTTGGGCTTTTGCAAGAGCATCGTCTACTTCTTGTTCGGTTACCAACTCATCCTTGCAAAAATCAAAAGCCAACTCTAGTTCATCGGCCAATGTTTTTACCTCGTTATAACCCTCAATCCATTTCTGAAGGCTTTTAACTTTTTTCATCTGTGCTTCGGCCTTCTTGGCGTCATCCCAAAATCCGGGCGCTTGTGTACGAAGTTGCTCCTCTTCTACCTGAATTTTCTTATTTTCAATATCCAAATAGCGATAAAGCGCAGCAGTACGTTCTTTTACGTCTTTCAGTTGTTCTATTGTTATCATCTCGATTAACTTTATACTATCAGTTTGCAAAATTAGCCAAAAATCATGATTTTGCCGAACGAATAGAAACGAAAAAATATTTAAATTATTGCTTTATCCACTGAAAAACAGAAACCTGCCCCTCCTTTTTTAAAGATTTATATCCCAAAAAGGAAAGACAGGTTGTGCTTAAACAGATGCCGGAGAAAGTTTTTATTCCACGTACATTTTCTCTATTTCCGCAGCATAGTTCTTCAGTAAAACTGCACGTTTGATTTTCAGCGTATTGGTCAGTTCACCCTTTTCCATACTAAAAGGCTCTGGCAACAGCGTAAAACGTTTAATCTGTTCATAATGAGCAAACTCTTGCTGCAGCGTATCAATCCGCATCTGGAACAACTGAATAATTTCCGGTTTTTCCAAAAGTTCTTTCATACTTGCATAAGCAATGCCATGTTTTTGTGCATATTCTTCCACCTGTTTATATTCGGGGACAATTAATGCTGATACAAATTTACGCTGGTCAGCAATAATCGAGATTTGATCAATATAACGGTCTACTACCAATTTCGTTTCAATAGCCTGTGGAGCAATATACTTTCCGTTTGACGTTTTAAACAAATCCTTTATACGGTCTGTCAGATAAAGGAAGCCATCCTTTATATAACCGGCATCACCAGTATGGAACCATCCGTCTTCGGTAAAAGCCTGACGCGTAACTGCTTCTTTTTTATAATAACCTTTTGTAATCGTTTCGCCCCGAAGCAAGATTTCATTGTCCTCGCCAATCTTTATTTCGATACCAGGCATAACCCTTCCGACAGAACCGATACAGCCATCTCCCTTCCATTCGCATGAAACTGTAGCTGTAGTTTCCGTCAGTCCGTAACCGGCAATCATATTAATACCAACAGAAAGCACAAACTCTTGCACCTTAGGAGGAATAGCCGCACCTGCAGTTGGGAAGAAATTACCATTCTCAATTCCAATTGTCTTTTTCAACAAACTGAAAATCGTACGGTCATAAAATTTATATTTCATATGCAAAAAAGCAGGAGGAGTTTTTCCATGCAGCAAATAATCCACATTATGCTGTTTTCCCACTTTCAATGCATCCAGCATCAGCATTTTCTTCAAGCCTGTCGTTTCATTGATTTTTTCCTGAACCCCGGCATAGACCTTCTCCCAGAAACGTGGAACACTACACATCGCAGTCGGTCTTATTTCACGAATCGTCTTCTGTATATCTTGCGGGCGCAAATTAATGCACAATGTACAGCCTTTATTCAAGCAATAATACGACCAGGCTCTCTCAAAGATATGTGTAAAAGGCAGGAAGTTCATAATTACATCATTCTCACCAAAACCAATAAGCCTTGTATCATGTGCAGCAAAAGCAGCCTCATAGCAAGAATGATGCAGCATAACACCTTTTGATTCGCCTGTAGTACCTGACGTATATAGTATATTTGCTAAATCCGTTTTTCCTGATGAAGCAATACGAGTTTCGAACTGTTCTTTATAATTCTCACCATCAGCAGCTTTCAAGAAATCAGAAAAATACATAGAATTAGTATCTCCCTGAGCCAACGTCACCGAATCATCAAATATAATAATCTTCTTTAAAGTCTTGCACAAGTTCTGTACCCGGTAAGCAACATCATACTGATATTGTTCACCCACAAAAAGAAAACGAATACCAGCATCTTCCAATATATAATGCACCTGTGCTTCAGAACTGGTAGCATATAATGGTATAGTTACAGCACGACAACCAAAAGCTCCAAAATCAACATACAGACATTCTGGCTTGTTCTGCGAAAATACACCAATATTTTCCTGGACTCCTACCCCTAAAGCCAATAGTGCCTCCGACACATTTTCTACTGTTGCAGCGAAGTCCCGCCAGCTTACAGAAAGCCATGTATTAGTATTATAATCACGGTATTTTAATGCAGTTCTATTTCCATATTTCTCTGCCTGATTATAAATAAGCCGTGACAAATAAGAATTACTCATGAAATATTATTTTAAATTATGCAACAAAGATATGGTTTTATTTGGAATTATTCACTATATAGCAATAGTTATTTATACGTTACTCAAATAGTTAAGAAGAAAACTGCTATTCATTAATTGCATACACAACTGAATTAAACGCTATAAAAGAATTCATTTAAAGAACAAAATATGTATCTTTGCAGAAAACAGATACACATTCCCAATATGACAGATATTAATTATTATTCATCAGAAGCAATTATATTGCTTCAATCATTAATAAGAATTCCCTCTATCAGCAGAGAAGAGGAAGCAGCTGCCGATTTCCTGCAGACTTATATCGAAGAATGTGGAATCATGACTGGACGTTCAGGTAACAACATTTGGTGTATAAGCCCAATGTTTGATATCAACAAACCAACAATCCTACTCAATTCCCATATCGATACCGTAAAACCAGTGAACGGATGGCGCCGACAGCCATTCACTCCTAAAAGTGAAAATGGGAAAATATACGGACTGGGTAGTAATGATGCAGGTGCAAGTCTGGTCAGCCTTTTCCAAGTCTACCGTTATTTATGCACTACAGAGCAAAGTTATAACCTCATTTTCCTGGCATCCTGTGAAGAAGAAGTCTCAGGGAAAAACGGTATTGAATCTGTTTTAGGCCAACTGCCTCCTATTACACTTGGAATCGTAGGTGAACCTACAGAAATGCAACCGGCCATTGCAGAAAAAGGATTGATGGTGCTTGATGTCACAGCACACGGAAAAGCAGGACATGCCGCACGTAATGAAGGAGAAAACGCAATATATAAAGTACTAAGCGATATCGAATGGTTCAGGAGCTATCAGTTCCCCGAACAGTCTGAATTACTGGGACCTGTAAAGATGTCGGTAACACAAATTAATGCCGGGACTCAGCACAATGTCATCCCGGATACTTGTACTTTTGTTGTAGACATCAGAAGCAACGAGTTTTATTCGAATGAACGTCTTTTTGAAGAAATCAAACAACATATAACCTGTGAAGCAAAAGCAAGGTCATTCCGATTGAATTCTTCACGCATAGACCCGGAACACCCATTCGTGCAGCGCGCAAAAGCCTTGGGAAGAATTCCTTTTGGCTCACCGACGCTATCCGACCAGGCTTTGATGCCCTTCCCTTCTGTAAAAATAGGCCCGGGAAAATCGTCCAGATCACATACGGCCGATGAATATATCCTGATTAATGAAATAGAAGAGGCCATCCGTATCTACATAGAAATTCTGGACGGCCTGAAATTATCTTAAAGCATTATCCTCCAAACCGGATTACCGGGCAATCCAAAGCTCAGGGTTCAGTTTGGAGGTTTCTTTTCTCAGTTGGAAATGCAATACGATATTGCCCTGAGGATCTGCTCCAACAGAACCAATCGCATCACGTGTCTTAATCTTGTCACCTTTTTTGACTGAGACATCCGACAAGTTGCAATATACAGAGATATAACTTCCATGACGAACCAATACATTGTTCAGTCCGTTGTATTGAAATACAGCTGAAACTTCACCATCGAAAATAGCTCTGGCTTTTGCACCTGCTTTTCCACGGATATCTATACCCTTATTGTCCAAACGCACATTCTTCAATCCAGGAACTTGGTATTGCCCGTAATGTCCTACTACAGTATACGAACCTGTTATAGGCATTGGCAATCGCCCTTTATTCTTTTCGAAGCTTCCGGCCAGGCGTTTGTCGGCATCATCGGTTTCAAAAACATCAACAGTACCAGTTGGCTTTGCAGGCTCCGAAACAGTTTTCTTTGCCGTCGCCTTTTCTGCGGCTTTTTTTCGAGTCTCTTCAGCTGCTTTCTTCTTGCGTTCTTCTTCTGCCCGTTTCCTTGCCTTTTCTATTTCGATCTGTATCAGGCGGTCAATTTCCTTATTCAACTGATTTGCCGACTGACGCTGCTGGGCAAGTTCATTACGCAAACTCCTTTCTTTCTTTTGCAAAGAAGTCAACAGTTTTTTTCTATCCTTTTCCTGAGCTTCCAATTTTTCCTGCTCAGTCTGTCCCTCACGCAACAGACGTTCCTTTTCATCACGAGTGGCATTGATTTCATCCTGCTTACGGGCAATCTGCTCGCATTTACGATTCAGTTCCAAAGCTTGAAAACGCTGGAAGCCTGCATACTCACGGACATAACGCAAACGCCTGTACATCTGCCCAAGCGTCTCTGCCGAAAAAATAAACATCAGTTTTTCCTGTACCGACTTATTTCGATACATGTAGCGAACTGATTTAGCATATTTACTTTTTTTATCTGCAAGTTCTTTATTCAGACGCTTAAGCTCTGACTGCAGCAATTGCTGCTCTTTCTGAAGAGCTGCCACATCATTGGCTATTACGGCAATATATTTCCTTCGTTGACTTATTTGTCCCGTAAGCAATGCCAAATCAGCCAACTGACTTTTTACATCCTTTTTTGTTGACTGCAACATCGATTCGGACTGCGAAATCTGTTTCTGCAGTTCCACACGACGCTCCTCCAACTGACGAATCTTACGTGTGCTCTGTGCAACGGCAACATGCATCAGAAAAGGACAAAACAACAAAAGCAAATATCTTTTCATTTCACCAACATTTTAAGAAGTTCAGTAACTTCTATTTTTTGATATTTCGAAGGAATTTCAGTATGTATAGCCCAATCTCCACCGACAGCCAAACGAGAGAACTGCATAGAAAGTTCCAGCTTTTTGTCCGTCCCTAGAAAAGCAGCTTTTACATCCACTGGAAATGGTTTTCCATCCAATGCCTTAAAATCCCGATAAGTCCACTTCAGCTGATAAGGTGTATTTTTCTTAGCAATGCAACTTTCTTCCAGCCATCCTTCTTCAACCGTAGTATAAAAGCTGTAATCCATGCTTCTAGTACCTTTTACCCGCAAATGGGCTCTTTGGTCGACTGAGGAGATTTCAAAACGCGAAGCATCCTCGTGCATAATTGCAGTTTTATCCGGAAGGAAAAGCTCATTCAGAAAAAGAGCCTGTAGTATATGAAAGTTTAAGTCTGTCTGCGCCAAAGTTTCCAATGCCTTGAAAGAAGCATTGACGTAACGCTTATGTAAGCGGTCGATAAGGAGCAGACCATCCGGGGAGATTTCTGCACGCGCTACTTCTATACCCAGTAATGGGGCCACAGAAAGTTGAATAACCTCTCCCCGTTTAATACGCATCGAAGCTGTAAAGCGGGTTGTTTTACCATCAACATTCAGGGCAATAGCAACCTTCCCTGACACTCGGTCCCAATCAGGAGCATTCTCGATAACCTTCTCCACATAAAGTCGTCCTGTCAGTCCTCCTACAGAAGGTTCACGTTCCAGTTTGCGTGTAGAAGAACATGATGCCATCACAACCAGCAGCAATCCAACTGCCAGGCGACAAACCCACTTGTATGATTTATCCCGACCTTTCATTCTTCGATATATTTCTTTAATTTAATTTTCTGCTTTAATCTGTCCAACTCCTCTTCTGTCCGAGGGGTAGTACCGTCAGCAGGATCCTCTTTCACTGATTCAGCCTGTTTCCAATACTCCAAAGCTTTTTGCTTTTCACCCAACATATAGTAAATATCACCACAGTGCTCGATTACCACTGAGCTCTTTTCACCGCCATTCTTCATAGCCTCATCAATGTAAATCCGGGCTTCTGTATATTTACCTTTCTGAAATAGAATCCAAGCGTATGTATCCAAATAAGTTTCATTCTTAGGTTCAGCCTTAACCGCCTTATAACTCATCTCCTCAGCCTTGTCAAGATGTTTCTTATCTACTGAAAGGAAATATGCATAGTTATTCAGAGTTCCAATATTATCCGGTTTATAAACCAGCGAAGAATCATAAGCTGCATAGGCCTGCTCATTCATATTCTTCGTGTGATACAAATCTCCCATGATGGCATAAAAGTCGGATGCTATATCTTTGTTACTTTTTTCATTTATCTGGCGCACCCCTTTACTAAATACTTCCAATGCCTCATCCGTTTTTTCCTGCTGATAATAAGCAAGTCCTGCATAATAATAAAACTCCAAGACCTCGGGAGTAAACTCCATCGCAGGGAGAGCTATTTTTATGACTTCATCCAGTTTGTTATCACGTATGGCATAACTCAAAAGCTGTAAGCGTGCCGGAGTGTTCTCGGGATCTATATCCAGAACCTGCCATAGAACTGGTTTGGCATCTTTTTCCATATTCTTGGTAATCAGATACTGCGCACATAACATAGGGATATCAGCATTCGGCTGTGGGCGTTGAAGTACTTCCTTAAAAAGAGAAAGTATTTTCAGGCTATCACGGTCTGTCTGTTCAGACTGCATAATCAGCTGTCTGAATATATCCAGCTTAGTTTTACTTTCAACCTGGTCATTCAGCAATAAACGGTCCAATTGCTCATGATACAGGCTGTCCTGACCCATTTTCTGATAATAATTTGCCAACGACATCATAGCCGGTGCATAAGAAGGTTCCAGCTTTAAGACTTCCTGATAAATTGCGTATGCCCGGTCTGGTTTATTGTTATTAAGATATAAATCTCCCAAAGCCGTGCGGTAACGCATATCATAAGGATACTCTTTAGACAAGTTCTCCATCTCACTAAAGGCTTCCTCCTCCTTGTTCATGGTCAGATACACCTGAAATTTCTGCAAACTCAACGGTTCGGATTTTCCATCCAGCTCTTCCAGTCTGTTTAGCGTGTGAATTACCTGATCATAATTCTGAACCCTTCCATACAAATCGGACAGAGCCAGCAAAGGTTCCAGCTTTGACGGGAATTGCTCGGTCATATCTTCGTATACAGAAATAGCTTCAGGCAGCATATTCTTGCTTTGATAATAAGCAGCCAAAGTCTGTTTATACCAGAAATTAGACTGATCTGCACGTACCGCTTCTTTCTGCATACGCTCGCCTAACTGAGGAAGCTTTAAAAACATGTAGAATTGTGATAGTTCGTACAACGCTGCCGCACCCTGCGGATTAATATCGAGGCAATGATTATACAACTCGAACGCAGCATCATACTCCCCTTTTTGTTTCATCTTTAAAGCTTCAAGAAAGAAGTAATCGTACTTTCTGCTCATTTCCGGAGAAAGTTTCACTGTCTTGAAAGCAGATTCCACCTGAGCACTTTTCTGCTTGGCCTGTCGTGCCGTTGTCCCACAAGATGCCAAAATCAGTGCAACCCCAATGCATATACCGATAAGAAGCTTTTTCATAAACTTATCATTTTTTACCTGTGTGTCCAAATCCTCCTGCGCCTCTCTGGGTTTCATCCAGACAGTCAACCATTTCCCACTGTATTTGTTCATAACGGGCTATCACCAACTGCGCAATCCGTTCTCCATCGTTGACCACAAAATCTTCGGACGATAAATTCACCAGTATAACTCCTATTTCGCCACGATAATCAGCATCAATCGTACCCGGAGAATTCAACAGCGTGATTCCTTTTTTCAGTGCCAAGCCACTGCGAGGGCGTACCTGAGCTTCATACCCTGCTGGCAAAGCAATAAAAAGCCCCGTAGGAATCAGGCAACGTTCCAACGGTTTCAAAACCACCGGTTCGGATAAATTTGCACGTAAATCCATCCCGGCAGACATTTCGGTAGCGTATGCCGGCAACGGATGTTTTGACTTATTGATAATCTGTACTTTCATATTGTTCATAACTTTATATAGGTTGCAAAGCTACACATTTCGGACTAATTATCTAAACGTTTACAGTTTTTTAAAACGAATCTTTTATACTTTTGTAAAAAATATAATCACTCCATAAGATATCTGTTTATGAACTGGACTCAACTCATTTCCAACAAGCGATTTGGTCTGGAAGACCTACACGATTTACGCAAACACGACCGGACTGAATTCCAGCGTGATTACGACCGGCTTATTTTTTCGGCACCGTTCCGCCGGTTGCAAAACAAGACTCAGGTTTTCCCGTTACCGGGAAGCATTTTTGTGCATAACCGACTTACACACAGTCTGGAAGTATCATGCGTAGGCCGTTCACTGGGCAACGAGGTATCCAATCGTCTGCTGGAGTTACATCCCGAACTGAATCAAAGTCATGTTTCAGAAATTGGTTCTATTGTAGCTGCAGCCTGTCTGGCTCACGATTTAGGAAACCCACCTTTCGGACATTCCGGCGAAAAAGCCATCGGCACTTATTTTTCGGAAGGAAAAGGACAAGTCCTGCGCTTTGAAATGAGTGATGAAGAATGGGAAGACCTGACTCATTTCGAAGGAAATGCCAATGCCTTTCGCTTACTGACTCACCAGTTCGAAGGCAGACGTAAAGGAGGTTTTGTCATGACTTACTCTACCCTTGCCTCAATCGTAAAATATCCTTTTTCGTCACAGTTGGCAGGCAAAAAACAAAAATTCGGCTTTTTCACAACCGAAACAGATGCTTATAAAAGGATAGCCGACGAACTCGGAATCATAAGATTATCTCCTCTCAATGAGCCTCCCCGATATGCCAGATACCCCCTGGTTTATCTGGTAGAAGCAGCCGACGATATCTGTTATCAAGTAATGGATATAGAAGACGCTCACAAACTGAAAATTCTGACCACAGAAGAAACCAAGTCCTTATTCCTGGGATTTATTGAAGAAAAGAAAAAAGAACACATTGAACAAATATGCCAGATAGTGACCGACACCAACGAGCAAATCGCTTACTTGCGTTCAATCGTAATCGGGATTCTAGTAAAGGCCTGTACACAAGTCTTTCTCAACAATGAACAGGATATTTTAAACGGAACATTTAACGGTACACTCATCAAGCATATCCCACAGCCACTGCAACAAGCCTATGACTGCTGCACAGATACCGCCATGCGGAAGATTTATTGCTCTAAAGAAGTGCTTGACATCGAACTGGCAGGTTATCAGGTTATTTCTACTCTTATCGACTTGCTGATTGAAGCCGTCAGACATCCTGAAAAAGCATATTCCCAATTGCTGATAAACCGAATATCCAGCCAGTATGATGTTAAGTCCCCCACACTCTATGGTAAAATTCAAGCCGTTTTAGATTATGTTTCGGGAATGACCGACATTTATGCTTTGGATCTTTACAGAAAAATTAATGGCAACAGTCTGCCTGCTGTTTAACAGGCCACATACTGCTCCAGCAATTTCCCTACAATACCAGTGCTTCATTGCTGAGATAAACTCACATCATTCGAATAGCGAACATTCGGCATTTATATGACACAGATTTGTCTCAGCAATAAAAAAGACAGTGCTTACCGTTTTTCCCAATACCGATAAAACGTTTCTGTTATAAAACAAAAACTGCATACTTCAGTATCAAGAAGTATGCAGCCTCACATCATATATCAATTTTTATAACGGTCAACCCAATTATTCTGCGACATGCGATTTTACAAATGACTCAATATGCCGAACCCTCTTCTCTTCCAGAATTTCGTCTACAGCAATCAGTATACCTGTTTCTTCAACATTTCCGAAATCCTCATTGATGGCAGTACCAAACATGCGCATCGTAGGCGACAAGCTCATATAAGCATTTACCAATGGAGGAATATTATATCCTAGTTTTCGCACTTCCGAATTCAGAATTCTATAATCCTCTTTAAAAGAATCGCAGCAGAACAATTTTTCAAGTTCCTGTGGATCAGCCTCAATCTGTAACGGATGCACTGGCACAATCAGATGTTCCTTATCATCAAAATGCTTTTTCAGGAAATACAGAATCATATCACGCCCCAAACGGTTGTAGCTAGGATACATCGTCATTTTTCCGAAGAAGTATTTTACATTCGGTCTGATAACCGTTAAAGCTCCCAAGCCATCCCATAAGTTATCCAGGGCAAACAAGCTTTTAGAGCCCTTTCTGGTAGACTGATACTCCAATGTGACAAACGAGCGGCCCAACTCAACTGTCGTCGGTAAGAAATCCTTCAGGAATCGCTCCGAGAAATTAAACATATGAGCAGTAGCTAATACAGGCTGGCCATGTTCGTCGAATTCTACTTCATCGCCAAACATATAGCGGTAGCCACCTAAAATTTCTTCTGCTTCAGGATCCCAAACGACCAACTGTTTATAAGGATTCTCCATCAAGTCGTATTCATCCAAGTCCATAGACTTACCAGACCCTCCTCCTGCAGCCCTGAAAGCAATCTCACGCAGACGGCCGATTTCTTTCAATACGTTTGGAGCATTTTTCCAAGTAACAATATAAATTTCATTGTTGCTTTTATTCGTAAACCTCAGCCTCCGTTCCTCGGTCAACTCTGACTTCAGGACATCTCTACCAATCGGTGCAATTATATCTTCCATATATTATAAATATCTTTTTTACAACTTATAAACAACTTCTTTCACATAATCAGCCCACTGTGCCGGTGTTCTCGATTTATCAAAAGTTTGCCAAGGAATAGGTTTACCAATAGTGACCTTAAAGGTTTTATGCCGGTTTTTCAACATTTCATCTGCAAGATAAAGCATCGCAACATTAAACTTAAGTCCAAGAAACTTACAGAAATTAGCCAAAGAATAAAAGAAATCTGAGTTTCTTCCCTCAAAATGAATAGGCACAATATTCCTATGCGACTCTACGCTTTTGACAATGAAAGTTTTCTTCCACTCCAAATCTTTTATCACCCCTTTCTGCCGACGTGAACAAAGACCTGCTGGAAACATTATAATATGATTATCCGAAGAGAAGCCAGCCTCAACCATTCTAGGAAAATCACGAGACTGTGAACCTGTTTTATTAATCGGGATGCATAAAGGAGCAAGTCCATGCAGATTCATAAGCAAATCGTTTACCAAATACTTGATTTTCCCATCGTAATGTTTTCCTAAAATATAGCCTAAAGCTACTCCGTCCTGCCCTCCCAACGGATGATTGCTGACAAATGTACACAATCCCTCTTGAGGAAGATTTTCCAAACCTCTTACATCAAGATGTGCATCCAGGAACTCAAGACATGCTTCCAAGAAATCAACACCTACCTTATCTGTTGTTTCTTTCAAAAAAACATTCAATTCATCCTGATGTACAATTTTCTTCAGATAAGAAGCTACAAAACCTGGTATATACCTGGCTTTGTCACCTGCCTTGTCTTTAAGGATTTTATCAATATCAATTAAAAATAACGAATCGTTATCCATCTTCATCTATAGTTTTCGTTGCAAATGTAACTTAACTTTTTAAAAATAATGCATCTGAACAGAAAAAATGAGAGTTTTGAATCACAAAATTTCATTTTGCCATCCTTAAAAGCAAAAAAAATGCACACGACTGCAAGATTTTGTGCATATATTCCCTCTTCTATAAAGGATACATGCATTCTCGGCAGAAGGAGATGCATCCGTTTATCCTTTTACTTTAATAAAACAGCATACGCAAGTGATTTTCAAGCATTTAAAGAGAGACATAAACTGTTGATAACTTTTTCATCTTTTATATCTCTAATTATAAGGAAATATGTAACTTTACGGCTCGAATTTTATATAATAATGTAAATACTGATGTAATATGAATGAAACAGAACAGACTTATCATATTCCTGTCCTTTTGCACGAAAGCATCGAAGGAATGAACCTGCGGGCAAAAGGTACTTTCGTAGATGTAACATTTGGCGGCGGAGGACATTCAAAAGAAATCCTGCGTTGCATGGACTCTGAAAGCCGTCTGTTCAGTTTCGACCAGGATGAAGATGCTGAACAGAACATTGTAAACGACAAACGATTCACGTTTGTCCGTAGCAATTTCCGATATCTGAGTAACTTCTTAAGATATTACGGAGTAGATGGCGTAGATGCAATTCTTGCAGATTTGGGAGTTTCGTCACACCATTTCGATGATTCAGAGAGAGGTTTTTCCTTCCGTTTTAACGGAAAACTGGATATGCGTATGAACAAACGGGCCGGAATGACCGCTGCAGATATCGTAAACAACTATGATGAGGAGCGATTGGCCAATTTGTTCTATTTATACGGCGAACTTAAAAACAGCCGGAAAATAGCTTCCGTTCTTGTAAAAGCCCGTTCCCAGAAAAAAATAGAGACCATAGAAGAATTTCTGGATGTCATAAAACCGCTGTTTGGCAAGGACCGAGAAAAAAAAGAACTGGCAAAGGTTTTTCAGGCATTGCGTATTGAAGTTAACCAGGAAATGGAAGCTTTGAAAGAAATGCTCAACGCTGCAACTCAGGCATTAAAGCCGGGAGGTCGTCTGGTAGTCATTACATATCATTCGCTGGAGGACCGCATGGTAAAAAATATCATGAAGACAGGCAACGTAGAAGGGAAAATGGAGCAAGACATTTTCGGACGGACAAACAGTCCGTTCAAGCTGGTCAACAACAAGGTCATTGTTCCGTCCGACGAAGAGATTGAACGGAATCCTCGTTCCAGAAGCGCAAAACTAAGAATAGCAGAAAAAAAAATAATAAAATAATCATGAAAGAAGCAACTGAACAAGAAAGGAATCAAGCCGCTCATATTACGTGGCGTACAATTTTAGGAGGAGATATTCTTACCCATGATTTCTTAAGACGACAGGCTAATCTTGTCATCTTGATTGTTATACTTACGATTCTCTATATAGACAACCGCTACTCATGTCAGCAAGAATTAATTGAGATTGACAAATTGAAAAAAGAATTGGTAGACATCAAATATGATGCACTAACATTGTCTTCTCAACTGACTGAAAAAAGCCGGCAGTCAAAAATTGAAGAATACATTACTGCTGGAGGAAAAGAACTGGAAACAGCAACAACCCCACCCTACTTAATCAAAAAAGATTAAAAGCATGATACAAGATCACAAAAAAATAATGCTCCGTTTCTCCTTCATCCTGTTGATGATGGTGCTGGTGGGTATTGCCATTATTGTTAAGGCGGCTTTTATCATGTTTGCCGAAAGACAATACTGGATGGATGTTGCTGACAGATTCGTAAAAGAGAATGTCATCGTACATCCAACTCGAGGTAACATCATTTCGGCAGACGGAAAGCTAATGGCAAGCAGTCTGCCGGAGTATAAAATCTACATGGATTTCAAAGCAGGAGGTACGGAAAAAGACACGATGCTGATGAACCACCTGAACGAAATATGTGAAGGATTGCATCAGATTTTTCCAGACCAAAGCGCAAAAGATTTTAAACGAACTTTCTTACAAGGACGCAAGAAAGGAAGCCGTAGCTGGCTGTTGTACAACAAACGTATTTCATACATTGAATTCAAAGAAGTAAAAAAGTTGCCGGTCCTTTCACTTAGCCCATATAGAGGTGGACTGTTTGCACAAGAATTCAACCAGCGTAAAAAGCCTTTTGGTTCTCTGGCTATGCGTACATTGGGTGATATGTATCCGGACATGACGAAAGGGGCAAAAAATGGTCTGGAGCTGACTTACGACTCTATCTTAAGAGGTGAGGATGGTATTACCCACCGCCAGAAAGTTATGAACAAGTATCTGAATATTGTGGATAAACCTGCAGTAGACGGTTGTGATATTATTACTACTATCGATGTAGGAATGCAAGATATCGCAGAAAAAGCGCTTGTAGACCAGCTTAAAAATCTTGAAGCTGTTTTTGGTGTGGCAATCCTTATGGAAGTCAAAACCGGAGACATCAAAGCTATTGTGAACATGAGCCGGACACCAAGCGGCAATTATTACGAAGCAAAAAACTTGGCCGTAAGTAACCTGATGGAACCGGGTTCAACCTTCAAAACCGCTTCTATGATGGTTGCCATGGAAGACAAATACATCACTCCTAATTATACTGTAGACACCGGAAATGGTATTCTGAAAATGCACGGCAGTTTTATGAAAGACCATAACTGGCATAGAGGCGGATATGGAGTTTTGGATGTAACTCACATCATGGGTTATTCTTCCAACATTGGAGTATCGTCTATCATCGACAAGTTTTACGGAGATAATCCTCAAAAATTTGTCGACGGTTTAAAACGTATGAGTATAGATACTCCTATCCATTTGGGAATTGCTGGTGAAACAGCTCCAAGGATACGGGGCGTAAACCAAAGATATTGGTCAAAAACGACTTTACCGTGGATGAGTATCGGTTACGAAACACAAATTCCACCTATTTACATTGCCAATTTCTACAATGCTATCGCTAACAACGGAACAATGGTCAAACCCAAACTGGTCAAAGCGATAGCAAAGGACGGAGAGATTATTGAAGAATTTCCAACTGAAATTATCAATCCTAAAATATGTTCGGACACGACATTGATGTATATACACGACATCTTAAAGCATGTTGTAAAGAACGGACTGGCAAAACAAGCTGGCAGCAAACAATTTGAAGTTGCAGGAAAGACAGGTACCGCCCAGATTTCACAGGGAAAAGCCGGATATAAGGCTGGCGGAGTTAGCTACCTTGTAAGCTTCTGCGGATATTTCCCGGCCGACAACCCTAAATATACATGTCTGGTATCTATACAGATTCCTCATGGCCCAGCTTCTGGAGGATTGCAGGCAGGAAGTGTTTTCAATAAAATAGCTGAGCGAGTGTACGCCAAACACCTTTCCAGCAACCTTGCGAATGCAAAAGATTCTACTGCAGTATTGATTCCCGACGTAAAATCGGGCAGTTTGAATGAGGCGGCTTATATTTTAGGTGAACTAGGAATCAAATATAATGGTTATCAATTACAGGAAGGAAATCAGACTACTCCGAACTGGGGAAAATCTGAAATAAACAACAACGGTGTGACTTTCAGCTCGATCAAGCAAAATGCCAAGTTGGTTCCGAATGTAAGAAATATGGGAGCCAAAGATGCTGTATACCTGCTGGAAGGAGCAGGATTGAAAGTCCGGCTGAATGGCATAGGTAGAGTAACATCGCAAAGCATTCCTTCTGGAAGTTATTTGCATAAAGGACAAACCATAGTATTAACATTGAAATAATTAGAGCATTATGAAACTGCAAGATATAATCAGACCGATTGCGGATGTTTGCATAAAAGGAACAACCGACAAAGAAATAACCAATATTCAGATCGACTCTCGAAAAATCAAAGAGGGAGGATTGTTTATTGCCATCAAAGGTACCCAGGCCGATGGACATGCTTACATTGAAAAGGCTATTCAACTGGGTGCAACAGCTATCGTATGTGAGGTGATGCCAGAACAGACTTCTGAACATATAACTTATATACAAGTGAAGAACTCTGAAGCGATAGTTGGAGAAATAGCAACGACTTTCTACGGAAATCCCACCTCTAAACTGAAACTGGTAGGTGTGACAGGGACTAATGGAAAAACGACTATTGCTACCTTATTATATAAGATGTTTCGTCACTTCGGATACAAGGTTGGGTTACTGTCAACAGTATGCAACTATGTTGACGAAAAAGCAGTGCCAACAGAACATACAACTCCAGACCCAATTACCTTGAACCAATTACTGGGAGAAATGGTTCAAGAAGGATGTAGCTACGCCTTTATGGAAGTCAGCTCGCACGCTGTCGTTCAGAACCGTATCGGTGGACTACAGTTTGCCGGAGGTATTTTTACAAATCTGACACGTGATCACTTGGATTACCACAAGACATTCGACGCTTATCTTAAAGCTAAAAAGATGTTCTTCGACAATCTTCCAAAATCGGCCTTTGCCTTGACCAATGCTGATGACAAAAACGGTCTGGTCATGACACAAAATACAAAGGCTCATGTAGCTACTTATTCACTGAGAAGCCTTTGCGATTTCAAAGGAAAGGTATTGGAAGACGGATTCGAAGGCATGTTGATGGATATTAATAACCATGAAGTCAATGTCCAGTTCATTGGACGTTTCAACGCATCCAACCTGTTGGCTGTATACGGAGCTGCTACATTATTAGGGAAACAGCCGGAGGAAATCTTGGTTGCTTTAAGCCTGCTCCATCCGGTATCTGGCCGTTTCGATGCACTCCGTTCACCCAAAGGTTACACTGCAATTGTAGATTATGCACATACCCCCGATGCTTTGGTAAACGTACTCGAAACAATTCATGAAGTTCTGCGAGGAAGAGGAAGCGTGATTACAGTCGTAGGAGCTGGAGGAAACCGGGACAAAGGAAAGCGTCCTATCATGGCGCAAGAATCTGTTAAGCGAAGTGACAAAGTTATTATTACATCAGACAACCCTCGATTCGAAGAACCACAAGATATTATAAACGATATGCTGGCTGGTCTGAAAAAAGAAGAATTGCAGAAAGTTATCAGCATTACAGACCGGAAAGAAGCTATTAAAACGGCTTGCATGCTTGCCCAAGCAGGCGATGTGATACTGGTGGCAGGAAAAGGTCATGAAAATTATCAAGAGATAAAAGGTGTAAAACATCATTTCGACGACAAAGAGGTTTTATGCGACATTTTCAATAACGAACAATAAAATAAAACATAAGGATGTTATACTATTTATTCAATTATCTGGAACAGTTTGATTTCCCGGGTGCACGTATGTTCGGGTACGTATCATTCCGTTCACTTATGGCTATCATTCTGTCATTACTTATTTCTGCCATTTTTGGAGAATATTTTATCAACTTGCTCAAAAAGAAGCAAATTACAGAAACACAACGAGACGCCTCTATTGACCCTTTCAACGTAAATAAGACAGGAGTACCCACAATGGGGGGAATCATCATTATCACTGCTATTATTATTCCTTGCCTGCTATTGGGTAAGCTACATAATATATACATGATATTGATGCTGATAACAACTATATGGCTAGGTACACTTGGATTTCTGGATGACTATATTAAAGTGTTCCGTAAAGATAAAGAAGGACTACATGGAAAATTTAAGATCATCGGGCAAGTTGGACTTGGACTTATCGTTGGTCTCACACTTTATCTTAGTCCGGACGTTGTTATCCGGGAAAACATTGAAATCCAGCAGAACGGACAGATTGTTGATGTTGTGCACATTCCACAAGACCAGAAATCTACACAGACCACAATTCCGTTTTTCAAAAACAACAACTTGGATTATGCTGATTTCGTAGGCTTTATGGGTGAGCATGCTCAAACTGCAGGCTGGATTGTATTTGTCCTTATTACAATCTTTGTGGTAACTGCTGTATCAAACGGAGCCAACCTGAATGATGGAATGGACGGAATGGCAGCCGGAAATTCGGCTATAATTGGAGTAACTTTAGGTATTCTGGCATACGTATCCAGTCACATTGAATATGCCAGTTATCTGAATATCATGTATATACCCGGTAGCGAAGAACTTGTAATTTTCATCTGTGCCTTTATCGGAGCATTGATTGGATTTTTATGGTATAATGCTTTTCCGGCACAAGTATTTATGGGCGATACCGGAAGTTTGACTATTGGAGGAATCATCGCTGTGTTTGCAATCATTATCCACAAGGAGTTACTGATACCCATCTTATGCGGAATTTTCCTCATCGAAAATCTATCTGTAATTCTTCAGGTAAACTATTTCAAACGCGGGAAAAAGAAAGGGCACTTACAACGAATTTTTAAGCGTACCCCTATACACGACCATTTCCGTACAACAATCGCACAATTGGACCCCAATTGCAGCTATTTGTTTACGAAACCAAGCAGTGTTTTTCACGAGTCAAAAATTACAGTACGATTCTGGATTGTATCCATTGTACTTGCAGCAATAACGATTATAACTTTAAAGATTAGATAACGCCATGGCAAAAAGGATTGTCATTTTAGGAGCTGGAGAAAGTGGCACAGGTGCCGCTGTTCTGGCAAAAAAACAAGGTTTTGACACTTTTGTATCAGACATGTCTGCTATAAAAGAGCCATATAAGCAAATGTTGGATGAACGAGGAATTGCATGGGAAGAAGGTCAGCATACCGAAAGCCTGATTCTCAATGCAGACGAAGTTATAAAAAGCCCGGGTATTCCTAACAATGCCCCTATCATTTTAAAACTGAAGGCATTAGGAACTCCTATTATATCTGAAATAGAATTTGCAGGACGCTATACCAATGCAAAAATGATATGTATCACAGGTAGCAACGGAAAAACGACAACTACTTCACTGATTTATCATATCTTCAAAAAAGCGGGACTAAATGTCGGACTGGCAGGAAATATCGGACAGAGTCTTGCATATCAGGTTGCAGAATGCAATTATGACTATTATGTCATTGAGCTTAGCAGCTTCCAGCTGGACAACATGTATAAATTCCATGCTAACATTGCTGTATTGATGAATATCACCCCAGATCATCTGGACCGGTACGACTATACAATGCAAAACTATGTGGATGCCAAATTCCGTATCATTCAGAATCAGACAGATGAAGATGCCTTTATCTTCTGGAATGATGACCCTATCATCCAAAAGGAACTGCACAAATATGGTATTCACGGACATTACTATCCTTTTGCAGAAAAAAAGGAAGAAGGAGTGGCTGCTTTTACTGAACAGGACAAGGTTTATTTCACAACTCCTATTGCATTCAACATGGAACAGGAGGAACTGGCACTGACGGGTACACACAATTTGTTCAACTCCATGGCTGCCGGTATCTCTGCCAACCTTTCAGGTATCCGAAAAGAATGTATCCGTGAAGCTCTCAGCGACTTTAAAGGAGTGGAACACCGACTGGAAAAAGTTACACGTGTACGTGGAGTGGATTATATCAATGACTCGAAAGCTACAAATGTAAACTCTTGCTGGTATGCCTTACAAAGCATGAAGACTAAAACCGTCTTAATTTTAGGTGGAAAAGATAAAGGAAATGATTATAACGAAATTGCAGATTTGGTCAAAGAAAAATGTAGCGGACTAATTTTCTTGGGATTACACAATGAAAAGCTTCATGATTTCTTTGACGGATTTGGCCTGCCTATTGCCGATGTAAAAAGTATGAAAGATGCAGTAAACGCAGCTTATCAAATGGCAAAAAAAGGAGAAACAGTCTTACTAAGTCCGTGCTGCGCCAGCTTCGACTTGTTTAAAAGTTACGAAGACAGGGGCCGGCAATTCAAGGAATGTGTAAGAAACTTATAAAAACAAGACAAGCATGGATTTAATAAAGAATCTATTTAAAGGAGACAAGGTCATCTGGATTATATACTTTGTTTTGTGCATGATTTCCATTATTGAGGTATTTAGTGCTTCGAGTACACTTACCTACAAAAGTGGAGACCATTGGCGTCCTATCACCATGCACATTGTATTGCTCACAGTAGGAACAATCATTGTACTTATTGTGCATAATATTCCATGCAAACGCTTTAAGTTGTTTGCTGGCCTATTGCCTTTTTCCTGGCTTGCACTTATTGGAGTGCTCATAAACGGAGCTTTGACCAATGGTGCCAAACGATGGATAGACTTGGGGTTCTTTCAGTTTCAGCCTTCTGAGGTTGCTAAAATGTGTACCCTTATTTCTGTCGCATACATTCTTTCTAAAGCCCAAGAAGAAGAAAGTGCCAACCCGAAAGCTTTTAAACAGATTTTGATAGTGACAGGTATTACTATTATGCTAATTATCAGTGAGAACCTATCAACAGCCCTTTTATTGGCAAGCAGTGTTTTCCTACTAATGTTTGTAGGACGAATACCGCTGAAACAAATGTTGATGCTTACGGTTGCTGGAATAAGCTTTCTTGTCGTTGCTTTTGCTACCATCAAATTCATTCCGACATCTGCATGGGATGCAGTGGGATTGGATCGTATGTCGACTTGGCAAAATCGTATAAACGATCACTTCAAAAAAGAAGATGTACCAGCTGCCAAATTCGACATTAATAATGATGCACAGGTTGCTCACGCCAACATCGCTATCGCAAGTAGTAATATTATAGGAAAAGGCCCGGGAAATAGTGTACAAAGGGATTTCCTCTCACAAGCTTTTTCTGATTTTATCTATGCTATCATCATAGAAGAAATGGGATTAATAGGCGGTGCTGTAGTGGTTATTTTATATTTACTGCTACTAATCAGAGTCGCCAAAATAGCAAGAAACTGTGACAGGTCATACTATGTATTCCTAATAACGGGATTTGCCATATTAATTTCTTTGCAGGCGATGTTTAATATGTTGGTTGCAGTAGGTATTATCCCTGTAACAGGACAGCCTCTGCCACTAATCAGTAAAGGTGGTACCTCGACTTTAGTGAATTGTGTCTATATTGGTATCATCCTAAGCATTAGCAAGCATGTTAATGAACTGAAAAAGAAAGAACAAGAAGAGGAAGCTCAAAAGCAATTGGAAATTCAGCAAGCAGCCGAACAAATCATCAAATATGCTCAAGATATGGCTACCTCCTCCAATAGTATTTCTAAAGATAAGAATTAATTAATACGAAAGTAAAAAGAATAGGCCTTCACAACTAAAAGGTTTATTTCTAATTTTGCAATTAAATAGAGAACAGAAAGATGACAAACGCAATACGAGTTATTATCAGTGGTGGAGGAACCGGAGGACATATCTTCCCGGCAGTATCCATAGCCAATGCCCTGAAAGAATTGTATCCGGAAACGGAAATTCTTTTTGTCGGAGCAGAAGGAAGAATGGAAATGCAACGTGTACCTGCTGCAGGCTACAAAATTATCGGTTTACCTGTTGCCGGATTCGATAGAAAACATTTATTGAAAAACATAAGTGTTATTATTAAATTGATCCGCAGCCAATGGAAAGCCAAAAAGATAATCCGTGACTTTAAACCAGATGTGGCTGTAGGAGTCGGTGGATATGCCAGTGGACCAACATTAAAAATGGCGGGACTGATGGGTATCCCAACTTTGATACAGGAACAGAATTCGTATGCAGGCGTAACTAATAAATTACTGGCAAAAAAAGCATGCAAGATTTGTGTAGCTTACGAAGGCATGGAACGCTTTTTCGAAAAAGAAAAAATTATTCTTACTGGTAATCCTGTACGCCAAGGTTTACTGGAAAGCAAGATTACACGTGAAGAAGCGATTCAGAAATTCGGGCTTTCACCAGAAAAGAAGACTGTACTGATTATCGGTGGAAGTTTAGGAGCACGCACGATTAACCAAAGTGTTTTACAGAATCTGGAAAAAATTAGCCAATCAGGTATTCAGTTTATCTGGCAAACAGGAAAATATTATTTTGAAGATATTAAAGCTACAATGAAATCCTCAGGAGAATATCCGATGCTACATGCCACAGACTTTATCTCTGATATGTCAGCAGCTTATAAAGCCGCAGATCTAGTAATAAGTCGTGCTGGTGCAGGGTCTATTTCTGAATTTTGTCTACTACAGAAGCCTGTAATCTTGGTTCCGTCACCTAATGTAGCCGAAGACCATCAGACGAAAAATGCACTTGCTTTGGTTAAAAAGGATGCTGCAATTTATGTAAAGGACAATGAAGCTGTCGCATCACTGATCGACAAAGCTATAGATACAGTTCAAAAGCCTGAAGAATTAAAGAAACTTAGTATGAACATAGCATGCTTAGCTCTGAAGGACTCTGCAAACGTCATCGCAAAAGAAGTCTACAAGCTGGCTACACAAAATAAAAAGTGAAATTATGAATATCAATACTATAAAAGCAGTCTATTTCATCGGCGCAGGAGGAATCGGCATGAGCGCATTGGTTCGTTACTTTTTATCTAAAGGTAAAATAGTAGCAGGATATGACCGTACCCCCAGTGAACTAACTGAAAAACTGATTGAAGAAGGAGCTGCGATTCATTACGAAGAAAATATAGATTTAATACCGGAAGATTGTAAAAAACAAGAAACAACTCTTGTAATTTATACCCCAGCCATCCCACCGACTCATAAAGAGCTTGTGTTCTTTAGAGAACAGAATTTTGAAATACAAAAGCGTGCACAGGTTTTGGGCATGCTGACACGTACTGAAAAAGGACTTTGCGTTGCAGGAACGCATGGTAAAACAACAACCTCTACGATGACTGCTCATTTACTGCATCAATCACATATAGGTTGTAATGCTTTTTTAGGTGGAATTTCAAAGAATTACCATACGAACTTATTACTGTCTGAAGAAAGTGAGTTCGTTGTAATAGAAGCCGACGAGTTCGACCGATCTTTCCACTGGTTAACTCCATATGCAACTATAGTTACAGCTACAGACTCCGACCATCTGGATATCTATGGAACCCACGAAGCCTATCTGGAGAGCTTCCGTAAGTATACGTCACTTATTCAGCCTGAAGGATACTTAATTATCAGAAAAGGACTGGAGTTACAACCTGACTTACAGGATGGTGTAACATGCTATACCTATTCAGAAAAAGAGGGAGATTTTCATGCAGAAAATATCCGAATTGCAAACGGCGAAATAATGTTTGATTATGTTTCACCCTTAGGAAACATAGAAAACATTCAATTGGGTGTCCCTGTTTATATTAATATAGAGAATGGGATAGCAGCAATGGCATTAGCTCAAATTGCAGGGGCTAGCAGTGAAGAAATCAGATTGGCAATGGCCAGTTTTAAAGGAGTTGACAGACGTTTTGATTTTAAACTAAAGAGTGATAAATTTGTTTTCCTGAGTGACTATGCACATCACCCGGCTGAAATAAAGCAAAGTATATCGTCTGTAAGAACAATATACCCTGATAAAAAAATTACGGTTGTATTCCAGCCACACTTATATACCAGAACGAGAGATTTCTACACAGAATTTGCAGAAAGCCTCTCATTAGCGGATGAAATTATTTTGCTGGATATCTATCCGGCAAGAGAAACTCCCATCGAAGGAGTCAGCAGTAAGCTGATTTTTGACTGCATAAAACCTGGTATTTCCAAAATTATGTGCAATAAAGACAACTTAATTGATATTTTAGGACAGAAAAATATAGAAGTTTTAATAACTTTAGGCGCTGGAGACATAGAAAATTATGTACCAAAAATTTTAGAAACATTTAAAGACAGATGATTAAGAAATTTCTCATAATTCTATTTTTAGTACTGATATCAGCTTATCTGGTTGTAGCGGCTACGGCATTTAACCGTAGACCGAAGGCACAAGTATGCCCAGGAATGGAACTGATTATCAAAGACAGTGTCAATTATGGATTTGTGAGTAAAAAAGAAATAGAAAAGACACTTAAACAAAAAAGAATTTTTCCTGTCGGAAAAAAACAAAATGAAATAAACATCAGGCAGATAGAAAATGTACTCAACGAACATCCTTTTATTGATGAAGCTGAGTGCTACTACACACCGAGTGGAAAAATTGGGATAAAAATTATACAACGTATCCCATTATTACGTATTATGGCTAATAATGGTGAGAACTATTATTTAGACAACAAAGGCAGAATTATGCCGATACCGGAAAATATAGCTCACGTAACAATTGCCACAGGGTTTATTGACCGTAAATTTGCCCAGCATGAGCTTTACGAACTAAGTCGCTTTATAAGCAACAATCCTTTTTGGAATGCACAAATCGAACAGATTTATGTTACCCCCAAAAAAGAGTTTGAATTAGTTCCAAGGGTCGGACAACATATTATTTTTCTGGGTAGTCCTGGAGACTATGAAGAAAGATTCGGCAAACTAAAAACCTTCTACAAGAAAGCATTGAACGAAGTAGGATGGAATAAATATAGCCGAATCAGTATAGAGTTTAATAACCAAATTATTTGTACCAAAAAAGAAAAATAAGATATGGCAGTAACAGATTTTATAGCAGCAGTAGAGTTGGCTTCCAGCCAAATTACGGCCATTGCAGGAAAGAAGAACGCAGACGGTACGATTCAGATCCTGGCTTATGCCAGCGAACCGTCTTCTACCTTTATTAAAAAAGGTGTCATTTATAACTTAGACAGAACAACACAAGGTATTACCTCTGTTATCGGAAAACTGGAAGAAGCACTTCATGCTTCTATCGGACAAGTATATGTCGGTATAGGAGGACAATCTGTACGAACCGTAGCAAACGTTGTAACTAGAAAACTAACTGAGCAAACCAAAATTTCTCAAGCTATGATTGACGCGATTATGGATAGCAATCGTGAAAATCTTATGATTGATCAGGAAATCTTGGATGTTGAGCCTCAAGAATATAAAGTCGACAATAATTATCAAGCAGATCCTGTCGGTATACCTGCCGATTATATCGAAGGACATTTTCTTAATATCATAGCAAGAAATACACTGAAGCGTAATATCAACAAATGTTTCGTTCAGGCTGGTTACAATATTGCCGATTACTTTATCTCACCTCTTGTAACAGCAAATTTATTGCTGACTGACAATGAAAAAAGATCAGGTTGTGCCCTTATTGATTTTGGTGCAGATACGACAACAGTTGCTGTCTACAAAAGTAATATTCTCCGTCACCTTGCTGTAATACCTTTAGGTAGTAACAACATCACCAAAGATATAGCAAGTCTGCAGATTGAAGAAGAAGATGCTGAAGCTTTGAAAATTCAATTTGGTAGTGCTTGTACAGAAGCATCAGAAGAGCAGGACGAAAACAAAGTATATACATTGGACAACGGCTGCTCTATCCAGGCTAAGCAACTGGAGGAAATTATTGAAGCACGTATTACTGAAATCATTGCAAACGTGTGGAATCAGATTCTATTGTCAGAATATGGTGACAAACTTCTATCCGGCGTCATACTGACTGGTGGAGGTTCTAACCTGCGTAACATTGACAAGGCATTTACGAAGGCCACTAATCAGGAGAAAGTAAGAATAGCTAAAAGCGGACAAATATCGTTCTCTGGCTCTATATCCTTAAAGAAAGACGGTTCCACAAATACGCTGGTAGCTTTACTCGTTTCCGGACAGGAAAATTGCTATAAACCGGAAGAAGAAAAAGAAGATCCGGCTAAAATTGCTGCAGAACAAGCTGCTGCAGAGGCTGAGAAATTGCGCAAAGAAAGAGAAGAACGCGAGGAGCAAGAACGTAAAGAGCGCGAAGAACAAGAAAGAATTGCAAGAGAACAGCGGGAAAAGGAAGAGCAAGAGCGCAAAGCACGTGAAGAACAAGAACGTAAGGAACGCGAAGAACAAGCTAGAAAAGAGCTTGAAGAAGAATACAATAGCTATTTGAAACGTGCTGAACGTTATAAAAATAATAAAGAATTTGCAAAAGCTCTGGAGATGATAGAACGTGCCCGCTCAATCGAACTTCCAGGTAAAGAGGATGAGTTGCAAAAACTCGAAAACGACATCAAGCACCTGAAAGGAGAAAATAGCCCTATCAGTAAACTGAAACGGTTATTCACTACTTTTGCAGAAGACTTGACCAAAGACGAATAACAGAATATCAACCTACATAAATAATTAAGAAATATGTCTGACGAAACAATCATGCCTTTCGACTTTCAGAAAGAGAATTCTACTTATATAAAAGTAGTGGGTGTAGGTGGTGGCGGTGGTAATGCCGTAAACCATATGTACAAAGAAGGTATACATGATGTTACCTTTGCAATCTGTAATACAGATAATCAAGCACTCAGTATGTCTGAGGTGCCTATCAAGATACAGTTAGGAAAAGAAGGACTAGGAGCAGGAAACCGTCCGGCAAAAGCTCGTGCTGCCGCCGAGGAAAGCTTGGAATCCATTAAAGAAATGCTGAACGACGGTTGTAAAATGGCTTTTATCACAGCCGGAATGGGAGGAGGAACCGGTACCGGTGCCGCACCTATCATTGCTAAGACAGCTAAAGAAATGGATATCCTTACAGTCGGTATTGTAACTATCCCTTTCTTGTTCGAAGGAAACCGAAAAATCGACCAGGCACTGGATGGTGTCGAAGAAATGAGTAAACATGTAGATGCACTTCTCGTAATCAATAACGAACGTCTACGCGATGTATACTCGGATATCAGTGTTATGAATGCATTCGGGAAAGCTGATGATACACTTTCTGTTGCTGCTAAAAGTATTGCAGAAATTATCACAATCCGAGGTGACATCAACTTGGACTTCAACGATGTTAAGACTGTCCTGAAAGACGGAGGTGTCGCCATTATGAGTACAGGATACGGTGAAGGCGAAGAACGTGTTACCCAAGCTATTAATGACGCACTGCATTCTCCATTGCTGAATAACAACGATATTTTCAATTCAAAAAAAATATTGTTTGTCATCACCTATAATCCTAAGAGTGAGCTCATGATGGAAGAAATGAATGAAGTACATGATTTCATGAGCAAATTCAGCGGTGATGTAGAAACGAAGTGGGGACTTTACAAAGACGAAGAATTAGGCAGCAAAGTAAAATTTACTATTCTGGCTACCGGATTCGGTATCAATAATGTTCCAGGAATGGATACAGTCCTCAGCAAACGAAGCTTAGAAGAGCAACAACGTCTGGCAGCCGAAGAAGAAGAAGAACAGCAGCGCGATAAAAGAAGAACAGACTACTACGGAAAAGATGGCATGCGCAACAGCAAAAAGAAAAAACGTCATAACATCTATGTCTTCAGTATGGAAGATCTGGACAATGACGATATCATCAGTGCTGTAGAAGCTACACCTACTTTCCAGCGTAGCAAGACTGTACTTGAAAGCATTCAGTCGAAAGCCAATACTGAAACACGCGAGGTTTCACAACCTACAAGTACATCACCTTCTGACAGTTCAACAATAACTTTTTAAATAAAATTAATATGGAACTATTTGATCAAATCAGCAATGATATTAAGGAGGCTATGAAAGCTAAAGACAAGGTAAAACTTGAAACCCTCCGCAATGTAAAAAAATGCTTTCTTGAAGCAAAAACGGCTCCCGGAGCAAACGATACTCTTACAGACGAAGCAGCAATGAAAATTATGCAGAAACTGGTAAAACAGGGAAAAGATTCAGCTGCTGTCTATACAGAACAAGAACGTAACGATTTAGCTGAGGCAGAACTTGCACAAGTACAAGTTATCGAAGCTTATCTTCCCAAACAGTTGTCTGCTGAAGAACTGGAAGCTAAACTGAAAACTATTATTGCACAAGTTGGAGCTACCAGCGCCAAAGATATGGGTAAAGTGATGGGAGTTGCAACTAAAGAATTGGCAGGACTGGCTGAAGGAAGAGCTATTTCAGCAAAAGTAAAAGAACTATTAGGATAAAATACCAGTAGACATAAAATAAAAATCTCAATGTAGTGCTAATCAAAAACTACATTGAGATTTTTTTATTCAAACAACTCTCTTAATACTTGAAGTGATTTTAGTTCTGGGAAATCAGGAAGATGCAGTTGATAATAGATCTGAATAACCTCCAGACAGCGGTTCCTTTCCAAACGGTTCATTGTAAATAAATGCATGGTTTCATAATTCATCCGCATCAACTTTACAATACGTGCGGCTTCAATCGGCATCAAAAAAGCCCCATGCGTTGGTTGGCGTAGGGTAAAACAAGCATTCATCAGATCAAAATAAGCTCCTTCACTCCAATGCTCTATATTAGGATACAATCCCAAAAAACGCGACAAGCGCATTAAAAAGACCAAATGAAAATTGGTAAACCCACTCTCACTATTGTCTAACCACACAACCGAATGATACAAATAAGCAAATAACGGCTCATTTTCTCCTTCCTCACGCAAAACTCGAGTCAAAAATTCAGCCAAAAAAATTCCAATTGCCGACTTGTACGGATTATAGGGTAATGAAGAAAATATATACAAAGGCTTCACTTCCTTAATCTTATGTAAAGCAGCACGCGTACGAACCTCTGCTACAAAATCGACTAAAGCCAAAGCCTGAAACAAAACAGACTTGACACCACTTTTTTTCCCGCGTTGTATAGGAACCAGAAAAGACATTTTCCCTTGCTGTTCTGTAAATATTTCGATTATATTTGATGTATCATTGTATTTCACACAATGCAACACAATCCCTTTAAATTTTTGCAACATAACCAATCACGTTCTTTCACCACAAAAATACTCAATAAAGCAGGCTACATCCACAGAGACTTTATAAAAATAGTGAAGTTCAAAAAAATATGCCACAATATTTTGGTATAATAAAAAAAATACATACCTTTGCATCCGCAATCGAGACATTTTACAGCCTCGATTACTCAAGTTAGACTTTCGTTTAGCAAAAGGATGGCCCGTTCGTCTATCGGTTAGGACGCAAGATTTTCATTCTTGAAAGGGGGGTTCGATTCCCCCACGGGCTACATAATAAACAAAAATCAAGAACAATATTAAAGATTAGTCGAGATGGCAAATCACAAATCATCTATCAAAAGAATCAGACAAGAAGAGAAAAGAAGACTTCACAACAGATATTATGCAAAAACAATGCGTAACGCAGTGAAGAAACTTCGTGCAACTACTGACAAGGCAGAAGCTATTGCTTTGTATCCTAGTGTACAGAAAATGTTGGATAAATTGGCTAAGAACAACATTATCCACAAAAACAAAGCTTCAAACTTGAAGTCAAAATTAGCTGCTAAAATTAGCAAATTGGCTTAATAGCTGCTTAACGAAAAAAGATATTAAGGCTGGAATTTAAAGATTCCAGCCTTTTGTCGTTTATACAATCAGGCTTTTTCTTTTTTACCTTTTTTAGACAGTCAACAGTTCTCTATCTCACAGTTTTTTAGTAAATTTGAAAGCTAAAATAATAATTTATAAAGATGAGTGAAGAACTGACTCCAAACAGCGGAAATAACTATTCGGCCAGCAGTATACAAGTGTTAGAAGGACTGGAAGCAGTACGTAAACGCCCTGCCATGTATATCGGTGACATCAGTGAAAAAGGATTGCATCACCTGGTATACGAAGTTGTAGACAACTCAATAGACGAAGCTCTTGCAGGATACTGCGACCATATTGAAGTAACAATAAACGAAGACAATTCCATAACAGTCCAGGATAACGGACGTGGTATTCCGGTTGATTTTCATGAAAAAGAAAAGAAATCAGCCCTCGAAGTTGTTATGACAGTACTCCACGCTGGAGGTAAATTCGATAAAGGCTCTTACAAAGTTTCCGGAGGATTACACGGTGTAGGTGTATCCTGCGTGAATGCATTGTCTACCCACATGACGACAAATGTTTTCCGCAACGGAAAAATCTATCAGCAAGAGTATGCATGTGGAAAGCCTCTTTACCCTGTTAAAGAAGTAGGAACTACCGATATTACAGGTACTCGTCAGACTTTCTGGCCCGACGGAAGCATTTTCACGGTAACTGAATATAAATACAGCATCCTTCAAGCACGTCTGCGCGAACTTGCCTATCTGAACAAAGGCATCAAGATTCAGCTTACAGACAAGCGCGAGAAAGATGAAGACGGAAACTACAAGAGCGAAATATTCCATTCAGAAGAAGGCGTTAAGGAGTTTGTCCGTTTTCTGAACTCTACAAATACTCCCCTTATCGACGATGTTATTTATCTGAATACAGAAAAGCAGGGAATTCCTATCGAATGTGCTATCATGTACAATACCGGATTCCGTGAAAACCTGCATTCGTATGTCAACAATATCAACACCATAGAAGGCGGAACACACGAAGCCGGATTCCGTACTGCTTTAACCCGTGTATTGAAAAAATATGCAGAGGAAAGCAAAGCTCTGGAAAAAGCAAAAGTGGAAATTTCGGGTGAGGACTTCCGCGAAGGACTGATTGCCGTAATTTCTGTAAAAGTTTCAGAACCTCAATTTGAGGGACAGACCAAAACCAAGTTAGGAAATAACGAAGTCAGCGGTGCTGTAAATCAGGCTGTGGGTGAAGCATTGAGCAATTATCTGGAAGAGCATCCTAAAGAAGCGAAGACGATTGTAGACAAAGTTGTACTTGCAGCTACTGCACGTATTGCAGCACGCAAGGCACGTGAGTCTGTACAGCGTAAAAGCCCGATGGGAGGAGGCGGCCTGCCGGGTAAACTGGCTGACTGCTCCAGCCGTAACCCTGAAGAGTGCGAATTGTTCCTTGTCGAGGGTGATTCTGCAGGCGGTTCTGCAAAACAAGGCCGTAGCAGACAGTTCCAAGCTATCCTTCCATTGCGCGGTAAGATTCTGAACGTAGAAAAAGCCATGTGGCACAAAGCTTTCGAAAGCGATGAAGTAAACAATATTATTCAAGCCTTAGGCGTACGTTTCGGAGTAGACAGCGAAGAAGACAGCAAAAAGGCCAATATCGACAAGCTGCGTTACCACAAGATTATCATCATGACCGATGCCGACGTCGATGGTTCACACATCGACACGCTTATCATGACTTTATTTTACCGATACATGCCGGAAGTTATCCAGAGCGGACATCTTTACATTGCCAACCCGCCCCTTTACTTGTGCAGCAAGGGTAAGATAAAGGAATATTGTTACACAGACGAAGAACGCCAGGCTTTCATCCAGAAGTATGCCGATGGAAACGAAAACAGCATTCATACCCAGCGTTACAAAGGTCTTGGTGAAATGAACCCGGAACAATTGTGGGAAACAACCATGAATCCGGAAACCCGAATCCTGAAACAAGTAAGCATTGACAACGCAGCAGAAATCGATTACATCTTCTCAATGCTGATGGGAGATGATGTTGCACCACGCCGCGAATTCATTGAAAAGAATGCAACGTATGCAAATATCGATGCATAATTTAATATTTTAATTAACTAAAAATCCATCCTCACATCTTACAATTGAGGGAACCTCCGGCCGCAAAACCGGAGGTTTTTTTATAACCCGACCTATAATCTCACGACTCAAAGAGCTACTTTTTTGCCCAATCCATCGGTTTATTCCTGGTTGAAGGTTTATATTTTTATGGAAAACCTTCGTGCGATGCCTACTCTCAAATATAAAATCATTACATTTGAGAAAAATAATATAAACCTTAAACAACATGAAACTTACATTCCGAATCCACTATCGCACTGTTTGGGGAGAAAGTCTGAAAGTAATCGTATGCAATTACGAAGAATCTCCCATCACACTGCACACACACGACGGAGAGTTATGGCAAGGCGAAGGCAATCTTCCAGAGCTGTCCGAAGGAACTCTCCTGAAATACCGCTACTGCGTATATAAAGACGAACAACCCATTCGCACCGAATTTGGAAATCTGTCGCACATCTTTTATACAGGGAATGCCCAACAGAGCCATTGCATTCTTGATGATTATTGGAGAGACCTGCCGCAGGAAGCATGCTGGTACAGTTCAGCCTTCAATGCAGACGCTACGCTATGTGCGCCAGTTGTCTTGCCAGACAGCATTGACAAATGCATCACATTCCGAGCTATCTGTCCACGTCTCAAGGAACACGAATTGGCCATAGCCGGTTCAAGCGAAATTTTGGGAAAATGGAATCCGGGAAGAGCTCTGCGTCTGCAACAAATTGCTCCCGATGTCTGGAGTACTACCATCAACGCAGAATTACTCGACTCCCGTTGTGAATATAAATATGTATTGGTAAATAAAGAAAGCCATCAAATCGAACAGTGGGAAGAACGTCCTAACCGTATCCTCCAAATCCAGCCATTGCTACGAGGTGAAACATACATCACTGCCGAGGAAGAGATCTATTTTCCGCAAGCCAACAGCAAAGTGGCCGGTACTGCCATCCCCGTGTTTGCTCTCCGCAGCGAAGGCAGTTTTGGTGTAGGCGACTTTGGTGATTTAAAAATGCTGATTGACTGGGCCGCCCAGACCCAACAGAAAGCAATCCAGATTCTGCCGATAAATGATACCACAATGACCGGCACCTGGCAGGATTCCTATCCTTACAACAGCATCTCCATCTATGCTTTTCATCCTATGTACATCGACTTGCGTCAGGCAGGCAGTCTGAAAGACGCTGAGCTTGCCGCACAGTTTGAAGCCGAACGGCTCGAACTGAACGCACTGGCACATATCGACTACGAGCGTGTAAACAAAGCCAAACACGCCTATCTGCATGCTTTATTCGAACAAGATAGAGCTGCCGTACAGGCTACCCAAGACTATCAAAACTTCTTCAGACAAAATGCAGACTGGCTCCAGCCATATGCCGCATTCAGCTATCTGAGAGATTTGTACGGAACACCCGACTTTCATCAATGGCCCGCACACCAAGCTTTCCAGCAAGAAGAAATACAAAGCATGTGTGCCCCCGAAAGTGCATCTTATCCCACAATAGCCTATTATTATTACCTGCAATACCTGCTCCACATCCAGCTGCTGCAGGCAGCCAACCACGCCCGCAGCAAAGGTATTATCCTGAAAGGTGACATACCTATCGGCATCAGCCGCACCAGTGTAGAAGCATGGGTAGAACCTTATTACTTTAATATGAACGGTCAGGCCGGTGCCCCACCCGATGCCTTTTCGACCAAAGGACAGAACTGGGGATTCCCGACATACAACTGGGATGTTATGGCAAAAGACAACTATCTGTGGTGGCGCAAGCGTTTCCACAAGATGGCTGAATATTTCACGGCTTACCGTATAGACCATATTTTGGGATTTTTCAGAATCTGGGAAATACCGGACCACTCCGTTCACGGTCTGCTGGGACAGTTCGTTCCTTCACTGCCGATGACTATAGACGAAATCCAGAGCTTTGGTCTGACATTCCAAAAGGATTTCATGACGAAACCTTTCATCAACGAACACTTGCTGCATCGGGTATTCGGTGAATATACAGCCAAGGTAAGAAAAGAGTTTGTACAGCACGTACACCACGACATTTACGATATGCGTCCGGAGTTTGATACCCAACGTAAGGTAGAAGCCTGGTTCAAAGGAAAGAACGATTCTGAAAGCAATCTGCTGCGAGAAGGTCTTTATAGCCTGATCAGTAATGTATTGTTTGTGCCCGACCGCAATGATTCGGAAAAATATCATCCTAGAATATGTGCACAGAATGATTATATCTATGAGGTACTCAGTCCGCACGAAAAGAATGCTTTCAACAACCTCTATAATCATTATTACTACCAGCGGCATAACGAATTCTGGTATCACGAAGCGATGAAAAAGCTTCCTATCCTTACACAGTCTACCTCCATGCTGGTATGCGGAGAAGACTTGGGAATGGTGCCCGACTGTGTTCCATGGGTGATGAACCAGCTTCAGATTCTTTCGCTGGAAATCCAGCGTATGCCAAAAAATCCTGCGGATGAGTTTGGTCCGGTTTCTCATTATCCGTTCCGGTCTGTTTGTACCATCGGTACGCACGACATGTCTACCTTGCGTGGCTGGTGGGAAGAAGATGCAAAGTTAACTTCCAGATTCTATCATCAAGTTTTGGGACACTGGGGAGATACCCCCGAAAAAGCACCGGGATGGATATGCGAGGAAGTTATCCGCCAGCATCTTAACTCTCCTTCTCTGTTGTGCATCCTTACATTCCAAGACTGGACTTCTATGGACGAAGAGTTACGCAATCCTGACATTGAAGCAGAGAGAATCAATATTCCGGCCAATCCACGCCACTATTGGAGATGGCGCATGCATATCACCATCGAAGAGCTGATGAAACAAACAGCCTTCAACGAAAAAGTAACTCAACTGATCCAAGAAAGCCAAAGATAACTGGATTCCTTTCAATCAAACGGTATCTATTTATTGCATCACAGCCGTGACAAACACTCATGTCTAAAAAGATGAGCGTTTATCACGGCTGTGATATTTATTTTTCTTTGATATGCAAATTTAAAACGACAGGATTCGGCAGCGAAGTTATTTACCTTCCTTAATAATTGTAATACACAAAGCACCTATCCAAAGAAAAATTCCGGCTAAAACCAACATATTCACTTCAGGAGGAACAGCTCCTTCTACCGTAAAGGATTTCAAAATCAATCCGCCAAGCATAGCCGCTACAATCTGCGGAATACAAATAGTTCCGTTAAACAAGCCCAAGTACATGCCCATGTGGCCACCCGACAATGAATTGGTCAGAATTGTAAAAGGCAAAGCCAACATTGCAGCCCACGCACAGCCTATCAGCAAAAACGAAATAAACAATAAATAGGGACTATGAAAGAAATATACAGAAACAAAGCCGATGCCTCCCAAAACCAAGCTTAAAGCATAAACAAACTTTCTATTCTTAAACATCGGTATCAGGGTGGCCCAGATTACAGAACCTACTGCCTGTACTGCAAAAAGAATGCCTACCCAGTCGCCCGCATTCTGATACTGTACGGACTGCGTATCAAGCACATAGTGTACCACACCGTCTTTTACCACTTCAAGCGTAGGCGTACCAAAAACATTGGCAGCAACGGTTCCATTTGTATAAGTCCACATAAACATAAAGGCTGCCCAGCAAAAGAACTGTACCAGTCCTACGGTCCAAAATGATTTAGGAGCTTTCAGTAGTAATTGCCATACATTTTCTTTCTGCTCTTGCGAAGCCTGCGTTATACCGTGATACTCGGCATACTCCTTAGGTGGAATCTCCTTCACCTTTACCGTTGTATAAATCACACACAAAATCAGAATAATCGCTCCGATATAAAAAGAATAGATTACTGAATCTGGGACAACTCCTTTAGGGGCTACATTGCTTATCCCCAACATCGCAAACAAGAACGGGAAAAGATAACCGGCCAGGCTACCGGCATTGCAGAGGAAACTTTGGATAGAATAAGCCAACCCCTTCTGTTTCTCATTAACCATATCTCCCACCATCATCTTGAAAGGCTGCATGGCTATATTGATTGATGTATCCAGAAACATCAATGAGAAAAGTCCGAAAATCATCGCTGCCCCAACCGACATTCCAAAGCTGCCGGCATTAGGAAGTAAAGCCATAACCAGTACTGCAATCACAGCTCCTATAAATAAATAAGGTATACGTCTTCCAAACCGGCACCAGGTCCGGTCACTCAATGCACCGATAATCGGCTGAACGATAATACCCGCCAAAGGAGGTAAAATCCAAAAATAACTCAAGCTGTGTGGATCGGCACCTAAAGTCGAAAAAATACGACTGATATTAGCACTCTGTAAAGCATAGGCAATCTGCACACCAAAAAATCCGAAACTGATATTCCACAGTTTCCAGAAACTTAAATCGGGTTTTACTTTCATTGTTCTTTTGTTTTTTATGATATTAGTTATAATTCATTATTTCGTCGTTCCTCTCACCACCAGATTCGTCCGTACAATCTTATTGGTGCTTTTCTCCTCACTCCCTTCCAGCTTGTCGGTAAGGATGCCGAATGCGCTCTTGCCGACTTCCTCTCCATGTTGCTCCACCGTTGTCAGTTTCGGGTCGGTACTTTGGGCGATGGCTCCGTCGGTGAACCCGCAGATAGAAACCTCGTCCGGTACTTTTAGTCCCACCAGCTTGCAGGCATACAATATGCCTGCCGCCGTTTCGTCGTTAATCGCAAAGAATCCGTCGGGGCGGTTGTCGCTTTCCAGCAAATCGGGTGTTATGGCAATGGCGCGTTCGCGATTGTCGCATAACTTAATCATGCTGTCGTCTACGGGAACCTTGTATTTCTTCATGGCATCCAGATAACCGTTACGCCGGTTCTTGGTAATTTCAAGATGCGGATCGGCTCCGTAAAAGAAGATGCGTTTACATCCTGTCTGAATCATGTACTCCACAGCGGCAAACGAACCGGCATAGTCGTCGACCACTACTCGCTCCGTCTTCAGTCCGGCACAGATGCGGTCGTAGAAAACAATCGGAATATTATTATTTAAGAGTTCCTGATAATGGTCGTATTGCTCCGTATTCTTGGCAAGAGATGCAATGACGCCGCAGACACGGGCGGCGAGAAAGGAATGAACTATTTTTACTTCCTGCCCGTACGATTCGTTGCTTTGCGCCACGATTATATTGTAACCGGCTTCGGCCGCCGCCGTTTCGATACCGCTCAATACGCACGAAAAGAAGTGATGCACCAGTTGGGGCACAATCACGCCAATCGTGTTGCTGCGGCTTGAACGAAGGTTGACGGCAAGTACATTGGGCTTATAATTATGTTCGCGCGCGTAGGCATGGATGAGGTCACGGGTTTCCCGGCTGATGTCCGGATTATCCTTGAGCGCTCTCGATACGGTGGAAGGAGAGACATTCAACGCCCGGGCAATATCCTTGATAGTTATCTGCGGTTTGTTCATGAGTATTATTTCTTTTTCAGCCAAAGGTAATGCAAACCGAAGGCAGTACAAAATATGCTTGCTTATTTTTAATGCTGAGTGCGGCTTATCTTATTTTAAA